>ENA-UOOK01001789-UOOK01001789.1-fermentation-metagenome-genome-assembly--contig:-NODE-1789-length-27881-cov-8.332818_pt1 | contig 27881 bp, 25 predicted proteins | sample MGYA00245777_ERZ724023 | MGnify/ENA primary metagenome ERZ724023 (study PRJEB28704, sample SAMN03018312) | fermentation metagenome | biome: anthropogenic terrestrial biome; feature: soil; material... | reverse complement strand
AACCAGTTTGTGAAGACAAACCAGCTGAAAATGTAGATGAAGACAAACCAGTTTGCGAAGACAAACCAGCTGAAAATGTAGATGAAGATGAACCAGTTTGTGAAGACAAACCAGTTGAAAATGTAGATGAAGGCAAACCAGTTTGTGAAGACAAACCAGCTGAAAATGTAGATGAAGACAAACCAGTTTGTGAAGACAAACCAACTGAAAATGTAGATGAAGACAAACCAGCTGAAAAGATAAGTGAAGACGCTGAAGATGTAAGTGAAGAATCAAAAGAGTCTGAAAGTTAATAAACAAGTTACGATGTTAAATTCTCATAAACTCGTACTGCAAAACAATCCATTCAGACTTTCATAAAAAATAATGGAAATATAATTCAATATATATACGTTAGGATTTACACATTTGATTAATAAATCGATAACACTAACCCTGAACTGTTTGTAATGTAAGTTCAAACAGCACTGTTATTGTACTTGACTTTATATATCAAGTGTGTAAATCCTACCAACATTCCACAGATGTCTTCAAAAAATAACATTTTTCGTAAGGGTTCAGCAAAAGATATCAGGGAGCTTTAAAATACAAAAAAGAGCGGAATCTTTTTGTAGAAACAGAGGATACATTGAAACAGAGGATACATTTCTACAAAAATGAAAAATATGATGTCAGTAATTGATTCAGTTTATGTTCTTTGTAGTATCTTTATCCGAACCAATTATCAAAGTCAGGTTCCTTGATTTCTTGATATTGTCCTGTGAGCTTCATACAAACGTTATCATTTTATGCATGTCACAGCAGGATTACCTTAAATGGAAAAGGTAGTGTTTCCGCAATTCATAGTACAGCTTCTTGTCGCACCTGCGGAAAGTGGGATGAAAAGATATGAAAGCAGGGCTTTTTAAAAACCCTGCAAAGCGACTGCTTTTAACTGTTAGCTTTTAGATCTTATTTTTCCTCTTTTTCTTCTTTTTCCACGCAGATAAGCTCTTCAGCATATGGAAGGTTCTCTTTCATCCAGCCGCAGAAGTCCCTCCACTCGTCAAGCTTGTGGTGGCGGCGCTGGAAATAAATGTTCCTGAGCTCGGCGTAGTTCGTTATTACTGTCCTTTTCTGCATGTAAGCGCTCGGGAGGTCCTGGACAAGCTCCCTGAAAACCGCTTTTCTATAGGCGTTGTCCTCTTCGCTGTCCCCCTCACGGGATTTGTAGGATTTGATAAGGTCGTTGAGGTGCCGGATCTGGGCATTCCTGTATTCATTCATCGTGTCAAAGGAAAAATCGTGTGGAGCCAGGTCCCTGCTGGTCAGCTTATGCATTGTTGAGGTTGAATTCTTTTCCGTGAACTTGTACGTGTCAAATTCTTTCCACCAGTAGAGGGGAGCTGTAAGGTCAAAACAGACTGTAATGAACCTCAGGAACTTGCCGTGCTCGTTTCCTGCAAGAGTCAGGCGCTGGGCAAGGTTAAGGTCCTTTTCCCCGAGCGTGCAGTTCCCGGCCTTATCAGGCTCACTGCTGTCCATAAGGTGCCAGGAATTCATGGGGTTCCGCATTCCAAGAATCGCATAATAAAGGTTGTATGTGCCGTGTAACTCGATTTTGATCATAAAAGCGCCTCTTTAACCCGGTTGTGGTGAATAAGTAATAAGCCCGGTCTGGTAAATATTTTATCGGTAGAAAGCTTATAAAATACTTTACAACGATAAATAGTTTGTAAATCTGCTTCTGGCTAATAACTTATAACTCATTTTAAATATTTGTTGCGCAGGAAAATGGGCTGGAAAGTAATAGAGAGGTCCATATCTTAAAAATTAATAGAATTTCTATGTGTTCTATATAATCTAGATAATTTAGATAAAGAGAGAAATATACAGATGCTCTGGAGAAAGCTAGATTTTTCAGGGGCAAATTACTTATGAAAAAACAATCCCCTCTTAACCCATGACCTATCCTTTCAAGTACGACCTTTCTGCAAGTTTCGGGTTTTTCCATATTACCATAAGTGGCAGCCCTGCATATTTTCAGTACGATACTGTTAACTTAAATAAACTCGCAGTTTCATGTAGAGAACAGCCAGAAATATACGTTTAAATCAGGAAAATCAGGAAAAGTTAAAAGTATGTTTGGAGTGGTTGGCTTCATGAGTGATTTGATAATCTATATAATAATCGGTATTGTAGCGGGCATTTTGAGTGGACTATTTGGGATTGGTGGCGGGGTTATAATTATTCCTGCATTGGTGTTTTTAGTGGGATTTTCCCAGCTGAAAGCCCAGGGAACTTCTCTGGTTGCTCTGCTTCCACCGGTTGGAATACTTGCATTTCTCGAATACTATAAAAGAGGAAATACTGATTTGTATGCGGGTATCATTATCTGTCTTGCAATGGTTATTGGTGCAAAATTCGGAGCTCAATTCGCAAACGAGCTTCCACTTAATGTCATGAGAAAATCTTTTGGAATATTTGTTATTTTGATAGGAATAAAAACGTTTTTTGGAAAATAAGCAGTTATTAACTTTCCCTTAATTAGTTTGCTGGTCGATTATAATTCTCTCTGTTCAGGCGCTTTCAATGGCTTTCACAGGGTCAAGTTTTGCAGCTTTTCTTGCAGGGTAGATGCCCGAGATGATATTGACTATCAAAGCAAAAAATGAAGAATATACAAAATTAAGGGGCTTTACCTCAAGAGGAAGGGTCTGAAGCCCGAAATACATCTCCTGAGGGACTTCGATTTTATAGCTCTGGAGTGCAACGGTCACAATGTAACCGAGAATGATGCCAAGCACCAGACCCATAGCTCCGAGGACAAGGGACTGGAAAAGAAATACAACCATTATGCTCTTTTGAGAAGCTCCCATAGCTTTCAAAATGCCTATTTCACTGGTCCTCTGGGCAACAATGGTAATCAGGGTATTTGCAATCCCGAAACCTGCAATCCCGTAAATCAGCAAATAAAAAATGTTCACAAAGACCGCCTGGGTCTTAAGGAGGCTCAGGATTTCAGCATTTGCTTCGCTCCAGCTCACAGCATCAAGCCCGGTTTCTCTTTCAATCGAAGCTGCAATTGCATCTGCCTGGTAAGGGTCTGCAACCCTGACCCCTATAATGCTTACAACTCCGGGTTCATTAAAAAATTCCTGCACCGAATCGAGCCTTGTATAAGCTGTAACCTCATCTGCAGCAGTGCCGGTATGGATTAGCCCAATGACCTTAAAAGAAGTTGTTTTCGAACCCGGAAAAACAGCGTCCACTCTGTCTCCTACATGGACCTCCAGATTTTCTGCAAGCTTATCTCCAAGCAAAATTCCGTACCTTGTGTGGATAAGGGTCATGAGGTCTCCTTCTACAACGTGCTCACTTACCCTCATGACATTCTCTTCAGCCTCAGGGTCAACTCCCTGAAGCGAGACCCCTTCGGCATTATCCCGATATTTCAACGCAGCCTGGCCCAGATATTTGGGGGATACGGCTATAACTCCTTCCTTTTCAGCAACAAGAGCTGAGGTATGCCTGTAAAGATGAATGAACTCTTCTTCCTTATCTTGAGGACTGATAACAATATGGGGATTATTTTCGATGCTTGAGTTTACAAGCTCATCCTGAAAACCAGAAAGCATTGCCATCATTACCGTGATCACGGCAACTGCCAGAGCAACAGCGAGTATAGCAAAAAGGGTCTGCTTTTTTCTGGACAATATCTGCCTTAAAGCGATTTTCAGTTCATACATCTGGATAAACTCCTTGACTCTACCATACAGCCAGAATTTTCAGGCAACTGCATACCTTCAGACTTTCAGGGAAGTTAAACTTGCGCAGCACTCCAGATCTTTAAGGTATTAAATTCAAGGGATCCTGAGTTGTTAGATATTCAGATCTTTAGAACTTTCGAATATCCAAGAAATAAGAAGTATCTGTATTTTTTAAGCATTTCTGATATTTACACTCCTGTACTCATTTTTAGGGGGCTGATATAAATCTGTTTCTGATACAGGAAAGAAAGATCGAACACAAATACTTTTGACCCCGAGAGTTGCGCCACCCGAATTGCGATTCGGGAGCCCGCGGTCCGTTTCACTCGCTTCGCTCGCTCAAGCAGACTAATTTATAAGATTATAAAGTGAGCTACGCTCAAGAAGACTAATTTATAAGTTGTAGAGTGAGATGCGCTCAAGAGGATTAATTAATAAGTTCCAAAATGATCTGAGCTCAGGAGGACTGATTTTGGGTTATTGTAGTGAACTTAACTCAGGGTTACCGAATTACAAATATTTCTGGCTTTCTGACCCGTGCAATGTTATTCGCTTTACCGAACCATTCTTGTCACGCTCGACGAAGGAGAGCGGCCTGCTCCAAAATGAAGTGAAAAAATAGAGAAGTAGGCAAATAACAATCCAAATCTGCTTTAATCGCTTGTTATTGTTTTCTTAAGATTCTTCTCTCTGCTTTTTCTCCTCCCAACTTTCTTCTTCAACTTTTTCCTTTCTGTCTGCTTTATGGGAAAGGGCCGCCAGACAAGCTGGCGGGGGCGCTGATACTTATTGGAAAAATCAAATGTGGTTGCCGGAAGTATATGAAAGTAATTTTCTGGCAAGCGAGGACAACTTTGCTTTTTGATTCTTCTCAAAGGCGGGCTCCAGCCGGACTCCAGCCGGGCCTCGACGCAGGACAGGAATTCCAGATAATACTATTCAGGTTGTCCAGAGTAGAACCAGCTGATTTAATACGAATTGTCCGTCAGAAAACATAACAAGAATCAAGTGTCGGGCGTCAATGGAAATCAGAAGATAAACAAGAAATGAAACTAAAACCCGATGAAACTAAAGAATCAGGACTAATGGTTAAGGGCAAAATTAAGGAGCAAAGATTCAAAAAAGTAAATAAAAAAATTAAAAAATTAATTAAAAAAGGGTTAGAGCTGCACATAATGTGCAACTTCACCCAGGTCTTCTTCTATTCTGAGAAGCTGGTTGTATTTTGCAGTCCTCTCGCCGCGTGCCGGAGCTCCGGTCTTAATCATTTCAGCCCCTATTGCAACTGCGAGGTCTGAGATGGTGGTGTCTTCGGTTTCGGCAGAGCGGTGGCTTACGATTACGGTATAGCCGTTTCTGGAAGCCATGCTTGCGGCATCAAAGGCTTCGGATATTGAGCCGATCTGGTTAACTTTGAGAAGAAGGGCATTTGCTGCTCCCATATCCACACCTTTTGAGAGCCTTTCAATGTTTGTGACAAACAGGTCATCACCTACGATGATCGTGTCCCAGAGTTCGTTGGTAAGGGCTTCAAAGTCTTCGAAGGCTTCCTCATAGAAAGGATCTTCGATAGAAAGGATGGGATAGGAATTTACAAGTTCAACGTAGTAGTCAAGCAGTTCAGGGGCAGCCAGTTTCTTCCCGTCAATATTATAGAATTCCTCTTCATAGAACTCGCTTGCTGCGGCATCAAGACCAATTGTGACCTCAGACTCGGTATAGCCTGCTTCTTCAATTGCATGAACAAGAGCATCGAGTGCTTCTGTGGACTCACTCATTTTTGGGGCATATCCTCCTTCATAGCCCACATTCGTAGAAGAGCGTCCATATTTTTTCTCAAGGAACTTCCCTAAGGTATGATAGATCTCAGCTCCGATCTGAAGGGCTTCGTAGAAGGTCTCTGCACCTTTGGGCTGAATCATGAATTCCTGAATTGCAAGCTCGTTTCCTGCGTGCTTGCCCCCGTTCAGTACATTCATTGTGGGTACTGGAAGGGTAAAAGCGTTAGAACCACCGAAATAACGGTAAAGGGGCATGTTAAGAGAGTCAGCTGCGGCTTTTGCAACTGCCATGGATACGCCAAGAATTGAGTTTGCTCCAAGGTTCGATTTGTTTTCGGACTCATCGAGCTCGATCATAAGCTCATCGATTTCCCGCTGGCTTCGTACATCAAGCCCAAGCAGTTCCTTCTGGATGATGGTATTTACGTTCTTGACCGCTGTCAGGACTCCTTTTCCTCCGTACCTGTTGGGATCTGCATCGCGCAGTTCAAGGGCTTCATTAGTACCTGTGGAAGCTCCTGAAGGGACACTTGCTCTGCCAAATCCCTTAGGTGTAAACACATCAACTTCAATTGTGGGATTTCCCCTTGAGTCCAGGATCTCCCGAGCATGTATCTTTTGGATCTTATATTCTCCAGAATCCTGCTGTAAACCGATATACGACATCATTTCACCCTTTCTAATCTCTGACTATCTATACATATATTCTGTTATTTGAACTTGACTTTTAGTTTTATCTAAGCGTCAGTTAATCTAAGCGTTACATGTCCGAATGGTATTTAATTCTTTATCCGGTTCAAACGAATAAATTTATTGAGTTATGCCTGTACTTCTAAGATGAGACATTCCTTTTTCACTCTAAAGGGTTTAATACGCTCAAAGCTGGTTATTCATTTAGTGGAAATACTTATTCTAGCTTTCAGGAACTTTCATCCCATGTAGCAGCAGAAACTATCTTCTTATTTCCAGGAAGTATATTTTCTGCTTAGGAGATATTTTTTCTGCTTAAGAGATGTTTATTCCTGCAAACACCAGCTTTAAAGGTTTTGGTTAGAATTACAAAGCTTATTTTTTTCTGGAGATTTATTCCCTCATTCTTTTATGCAAAAAATCCTAAAAAAAGCCTTACTAGGGTTAGATACCTTTTTTACTTGCTTACAATATCCAATTTATTTAAAAAATTAATTTTATCTACATAAAATATATAAACCTGAAAGTATTATTCATTCTCGATGACCGAAGATTCTCCAGTTAATTTAACCGAAAAGGAGTATTCAATTATTGATATGCTCCAGAGCCTGGGACTCCCGAGGACAGAGTCTACAGCAATTGTGTGTTTAAAAGACTGCAAGGAACTCAGATCCCTTCACATCGAACTTGTTTCCGGGCTCAGACAGCCGGAAGTGAGTGTAGCTATGCGACCTCTCAGGGATCGGGGCTGGGTGGATGAAAGGTCCGAGAAGAAGAATAAAGGAAAAGGAAGACCTGTAAAATACTACAAGTTAACAGTACCGTTCCCGCAAATAGTACAGATTCTCGAAGAGGAATTTTTGAGAGATAATACAGAGAAAATGATTGCGCTTAAAAGGCTACGGGAACTGGAAATTATAATGCAAAATTAGCTTCACTGCAAATCAAATCCACAGCAATTAACTTCAAAATAAGTTTACAAGATAAGTTTCTTAAAAATGGTATAAGGGAACCTGCCAGATCTGATTTTTTTCATAAATCAGTTTTAGTTTTAATTGTTCCCAATTTCCGAACTATATTATAATTCTTACTCTATTGGAAATGTTATTCCTGACCAGGGACCTGCGTAAAGCTCACGGGAGCAAAGCCCTGCTCCTTATCCATAATTCTTCTGGCAGAAATTCCTTCCAGCTCAAAGATGAATACCTCAACAACCATGAAAACTTCACTTTCCCCCCGCAGGCAGCCCAGTTTGACGCTATCTCCTCTGGCTGTCCCTGCATGAAGGTGAATTTTAGGCCTTCCGTCCTCCTGGAAAATATCTCCTATCCCGAGAATCTCATGGGCATCATTAAAGCCGGTCCAGATGGGTTCCGGAGGTCTTCTGTTTTCTTTCGGGCCTGCAACAAGTTTTCCTTCCTTCAGTGCACCAAGCAGCATAAACACAGCCGACTCGATCTTCTCCATTTCTGCAAGTTTGATGAGTTCCAGAATAAGGTCATCCCCGTGGTCAATCCTGACGGTAAAGACTCTGCCTATCCTTCCTTTTGCGTACTCCATTATTTTCCTCTCACTGACCCGTTATTTTTCCGTCCACAATTTTAACAACCCTATCAGCTTTTCCAGCCAGCTCCTCATTATGAGTTACAACAATAAATGTCTGATTATATTCCTTGTTCAGCCTGCGGAGCAGTTCATAGATCAAATCTCCTGTTTTCGTATCAAGGTTGCCTGTAGGCTCATCTCCTAGCACGATTGCAGGAGAACAACTAAGAGCCCGGGCTACCGAGACCCTCTGGTTCTGCCCTCCGGAAAGCTCCCCTGGCCTGTGATCCATTCTATCTTCCAGCCCGACCTCTTTCAGAAGTTTCTCAGCAATAGACTTTGCTTCTTCCATGCTCTTTCCCGCAATCAGGAGCGGCATCATTACGTTTTCCAGAGCTGTGAAATCCGGGAGCAGGTGGTGGTACTGGAAAACAAAGCCAAGCATCCTGTTTCTCATTGCGGAACGCTCCTTATCAGACATCTTTGTTACGTCCTTGCCGTCTATAAGAAGGGTTCCTGAACTGGGTGTGTCCAGCAGACCTATGAGGTGCATAAGCGTACTTTTGCCTGAACCCGAAGGACCGACAATTGCAACAAATTCTCCTTTTTCAATTTTCAGATTTGCATTGTCGAGCGCGCGAAACTCCACACCGTTTTTATAGACTTTTGTCAGGTTCTTAAGTTCTATAATTGGGCTTCCGTCTGTCATGCTTTTCCTGCGTATTCAAAAATTTGGTATTAAAAATAGAAGGGTTCCTGGTAAAGAGCTTTTGGGCAATTGTATATTACATATTTAAAATTAACGGCATGTGCCCCAAAAACTTTCATTCCATACCTGAAATAACCCATTATATTCCTGGTAATGGTACTTTACGAAATAATACAGTTCATAAATTCAGAGTGCTGAATGAAAATCATTTGACAAACTCCGTTCCCCGGTTTCTTCTCTGCTCACAAGATAAGCTGCTGTAAGAATGAGCGCACACCCCCGGAAAGTCGAGATATAAAAAGGACTTTTCAGGACTGCCGTGTCAAAGAAGATTCCTGATACAGGTTCTAGAAGGGCAAGAATGCTGCCGGTCTGCGCCTTTATGTCTGAGATTCCTTTGAGGTATAGAATGGCAGCTAAGGTGATTGTCAGACCGGAGAGAAAAAGAGTATTGAAGTTACTGAAGAAGACTGAAGCTGGAGTTAAAAGTGCGGATGGAAGCATAAACAGCAGGCTTACTCCAGTTAGCCAGAAAGTCTGGGAGATCCCTGTGTAGTCATGCCTCAAGTAGCGGATCATGATTATAGTTGTACCGAAAGAAATACCTGAAAGTGAGCCGAAGAACAGTCCTTTAATAAAATCGGAGCCTGTGCTCAAACTCACAAGAATTTCTCCGGGGCGGGAAATGAGCAAAACCAGCATCCCAGCGCTACGCCCAAAAAGCGAAAAAGGTGGCAGCAACCGCCGAAGAGATTGCGGAGCACCTGTCAGAATTGAGGCTTGCCGAAGAATTGCGGGAGATGATCATTCGCGTGACGAAGTCGTGATGGGCGACACGCAGCAGATTGCGATACCAGTACGGCTGGCTGAGGATGCTGGGTGGCAAGATGGGGATGCTATCATGGTGCAGCATCATGAGCGCGAAATTGTACTGGAAAAGGTGAGAACCGAACAGTAAAAACAAATTCCATGAGAAACAGGCCTATTTTTCACTAGGGTTGGGAACGAATCCGTATTACTAGGAATAATACTGTTTGATTTCCGGTCTTATATTCATCAAATTCTCGAAGATGTTGTAAAGTGAGGGCGGAAAATACCCGCATTAGGGGAGTTCGAACAAAAATTTTCGAATTTCCGAACTTTTAAAGTAACAATGTGATGAAGTTCTGGCTGTTTTTTGCGCTAATTCTGTAACTGTATAAAATGGAATGATTTATAGCCCCGTAGTGGATGGTAGGGATGGAATCACAACGGCCTATGTAAGATCTCCTTACCATGAGGCTATACGTAGCTAGAAAAGCCTATAATGGCACATAAGTCCAAAATTAGTAAAGCTCAATAACACATAGGTTTAGATTGCGCTAAGTTGTGATGCTTTTTCTTTGATGTGAATGCCTGAATATGAGTTAGGGCAATGTCCTCATATATGTATCTTCTCTCCACACCATCAAACAATCAAAAGTTAAGGAACGATTTCAGATTCAAAATGGTGTGAAAACAGATAGTTTGATGGAATGGACAGAAAACTTATAAGGAGTTAGGTAAAAGGAATTTATGGAGTTCAAAAGTATTTTCCCAATAAACCGAACTTTCATATATCAAAAGATGGGGCCAGGTTATGCTTCTGGCGGGGGCGTTTTAAATAATAATCAGTTGAATTACTATAGACCAAGTACAGGATTAAATAAACCTGATTCAACATATGTTTCAGTGTTTACATTTAGTAACGCAGTTTCTGAAATTAATAATAATAGACCCTTTGTAAGTATAAGGGATGAACACTCCAGAGTGTGTAGCGGATACTTAAGTGACTATCCAGATTATTATTTGGCAATCGACGATCCATTACCTGAAGATTATGGTAATTCTTATATGGAAGATTTTGGTTCAGAAGATTACCGTATATACGTGAGGGCTTAAAAACCCTCCTCTTTTTTAGGAGGTGAAAATTTGAGTCAAATAAGCAAGAGAATTGCTATTTTTATCGTTGTTCTAACTTTTATAATAATCTTGGGACTATTTGCAAGTGCACTAGTTGACCCTAAGACACAAGTTGATACTAAAATGCCAAATATGGAAACACCAGTTCAAGGAAAAGAAATAGGTGGCTTATTTATTGAATTTGAAGATGGAACTAATGAATCTGAAGTTAAAGCCATTCTTGAAAACTGCAATATTCCCGTAAATTATAGTATAAATTACAATTCTGACATTATGCCAAGTAGATACTACATAATGGTAGATAAAGATAAAATAATGGATATAGAGAGATTGGTTGATGAGATAAATTTAACCATCCCTGTAAAAAAAGGAAGTAACTATGTGTTGACGGTAACTGAACGAGCTGTCCAAGACAAAAATTTTCTTGCAATACTGGAAAAAAATAATATTCAGGTGAAAAAATCCATCTACTGTTATGTCTACCTTGAAGATAGATATATGAGTTGGAACCCGGATGAGGATATACCCAGAATAAAAGATGAGCTTAGAGTGAATGAGAAGGTGTTGACCGTAAATCAAGAAATGAAAGTCAATGATTTATTTGTTGAATTCGAAAATGGAACTACCGAATCTGAAGTTAAAGCTATTCTTGAAAACTATAACATGACTATGAACTATAGTATAGATTACAATGTTGACTACTTTGAAGATAAATATTACATGTTAGTAGACAAAGATAAAATTATGGATGTAAGATACGAGTTAAATAAAGGGACAAATTGGACTTTCCCTGTATTCCCCGATATTAAAAAAGAAAATTTTTATATAATCACAGTAACTGAACAAGCTATTCAGGATAAGAATTTCCTTGCAATGCTAGAGAAAAATGATCTTCAGGTCAAAAAGTCAGTCTATTGTGATATTATTCTTAGAGATGGAGCTAAGGACTCGATTTGGGAAATAGATGCGCTCAGAATAAAAAATGAACTTGAAAGAGATAAGAAGATACTGACCGTAAGTACTGGTGGTAGTACCCAATAAGAACTTATCCGAAAAGTGTTGAAATCCATTTTAAACAATGTCTTATAAGATGGTAATTTTGTAACTTCTGGTACTGTCCAGCTTGAACAAATTACACTTTCTGTTACTATTTTTCTGTATTCTTTCGAGATTCTAGTAAATTACAGTCCGTTAAAGGAAAGCCAGGCAGGATCATATCCTACTTTCGGCAGGTAACTTATTTTTTCCGCAATATTTTTACTGATTGCGTTTTTACGGTAAAACACGTTATCCCTAATACTAAACATTATTGTAAAAATGGTTCATTGCTTATATATCTCGTAAGATTTGTACCATATGTTAACCGGTTTTAAACTTTATGCCTATTTACTCCATGTTCGAAAAACGTTATCAACAAAAATTCTCAAAATTTAATGTCGACCTGACGAAAGAAGGATCATATGGAGACAGGTAGGATTTCTTTGTTATAGGCTTGCAATCACTTCAAAAGCCGATATTATGACCTCTGAATGAGGCTTGAAAGAGTTTTCCTGATTTGGCACATCCGAGAAATAAAATACTGAAGATGTATATTTTTTGGAGGAGGACCGGGTTTATCAAGACTGGATTTTATTGGAAATAAGAACTCGAAAAAAGAGGGAATTTATTTTCCCTGCGGTTTTAAGAGTTCTCTTTTCCAGAAGGGTATTTTTTTGCTTGAGGACATTTTTTCCCCAAAGATCAGCTTTCTCAAGATAACAGAGTTATCAAGGCTTACTACGACTGCTGCTGCAAGGATAAAGAAGCAGCCTATAAGCATTCCACTGTGTACCTGGCTTCCCAGGACAGTGTAATCGAAAAAGATACAGGAAACAGGTTCAAGCAGGGTAAGGATGCTGCCTGTAATGGCACTTACACCTGCAACCCCTCTAATGTAGAACACTGCACCCACACTGGTGATCAGGACACCGAAAAGCATGAGAGTGCAAAGGTTTTCAGCGAGCACGTTCCCAGGCACGGAGACTGCAAAAGGAGACAGGAAGACCAGACTGATTACACTCTGCCAGACAAGCTGCGTAAGCCCATTGTACTCATTTCTGAGATAGCGGACAGATATTATCACACCGCTGCTGAAAAGGCCACCTACGAGCCCGAAAATTACACCTTTCAGATAACTGCTTCCAAATTCAAGCTGTTCAAAGCCGCCTTCAGGTCTTGTTACGTAGAAGACACCTATTAGACCCAGGAAAAGGGCAAGAATAGTTTTTTCGGTATTCTTCTCTCCAAGGAGAACAGGTGCAAGGAAGGTAAGGTATATAGGATCAGTATACAGAAGAAGGACAGCAGAAGAAGCCCCAAGATATCGGATTGCAGTATAATAGGAAAACATCTGCGAAACGTATAGAATTCCCAGAAGAAGCAGATACCTTTTCTTCCGCTTTAAGGAAAGCTGACTGAGATTTCCGGTAATTGCAAGATAACATAATATCGCTGAGAGCCCGAAAAGGACTCTATAGAAAATAATAGAGCCTACAGACATGTCATTAAGCGATTCCATGAAAATTCCTACGGTACCATAAATAACACATGCGGTAAGCAATTCAAGGTGGTGTTTGGAGGCAGCAATCATGTAATATTCAGGGGGGACGAATGTATATATATTTTTAGTAAGATAACAACAATCTCAGTGATATAACACTTTGTAAAAAAACGTTGACATTTAGTTAACACATATTAAGAATATCAACACTCGTTAAAAATATTTATATTCTTTATCAATGCTACATTTTGTACTTAAGTGACAAGCGAGTACTAAAAATCACTCTGTCAGGTAAAAGTTCAGTTTTTGGGCTTTTTCAAGTTGAGAACCACATGCTGTCTGCTTCCTGTCCTGTAGATTGTAAGCCCTTTTAATCCCTGCTTCCAGGCATAAATCAGAGCTTGCTCAATATCTTCCTTTCCGACATCTGCAGGCATGTTGATAGTCTTTGAGATTCCGGCGTGGCAGTGTCGCTGGAACGCTGCCTGTATATTAATATGAGTTTTCCACCCAATATCAAGGGCTGACCTGAAGAGTTTTTTTTCATTTTCGGATACGATTTCTGGATCTTTCATGTCCTGCAGGGTGCCATGTGTGTAGACGTGGTCAAGGAGCCCGTTGTAATCCGGTTCCGAAAGCCTGGGCTTAAAATGCGCCTCAAAGAGAGGGTGGACAAGCATGAATTCTTTTCCTACTGTCCGGGCCCGCCTGTAGACCCAGCTGAAAACAGGCTCAATCCCTGCAGAGCAGCCAGCAAGAATGCTGATGGTGCCTGTCGGTGCGATTGCGGTCAATGCGGCGTTTCTCATTGGCAGTTCCCAGGTGGAGTTTTCATATTCCGGAAAGGGCCCTTTTTCTGCCGCAAGTTTTCTGGATTCTCTGACCGCAGCCCAGTTAATCTGCTCCATAAGCTTTTCTGCAAGCTCGAGGGCTTCAGTTGAGTCATAGGGCAGCCCCAGTTTCAAGAGCATATCGTGAAATCCCATGACTCCAAGCCCGATTTTCCTTGTCTTTTTTGTTGCCTCTTCAATCTCAGGTACAGGGTACACATTTATATCAATTTCATTATCAAGGAAATGGACGGCTTTTCCGGCTGTGTCCCTCAGGGAATCCCAGTTGATTTTTCCGTCCTCAACAAAAAGGGAAAGGTTAATGCTTCCCAGATTGCAGGATTCAAAAGGCAGGAGGGGCTCTTCTCCGCATGGGTTTGTGGCAGTGATGTCCCCCAGCCCCGGCGTGAAGTTATCCCTGTTTATACGGTCATAGAAGAGAATTCCCGGTTCCCCGTTTTTCCATATTCCACCAACGATTTCGGAGAAGATTTCCCCAACTGTTGCGCCTGTCATGGGGTTCCAGACCTCTCCAGTGCTGCCTGCTTCAACAAGTTTGATAAAAGTATCAGGGACCATTACCGAGAGGTTGAAATTCCTGAAGCTCCCTTCGATATGTTTGGCCCTGATGAAAGGGATCAGGTCATTATGTGAAACGTCCAGAATTCCTATATTTGCACCTCTGCGCCTGCCGAACTGCTTGATGACTTCAGTTGCCTCGTTGAAGAGCTTCATGAAAGAAAGCGGACCGCTGGCAACCCCGTCAACGCAAAGGGCCTGAGACCCTTTTGGCCGTACCTTTGAGAAGTCAAACCCTGTCCCTCCTCCGGTCTTCTGTATGAGAGCCGCAGTTTTGAGGGCATCAAAAATTTCCTCTACACTGTCCTCCACAGGGACTACAAAACAGGCGGAAAGCTGACCAAGGTCCGTACCTGCATTCATGAGCGTGGGGGAACTGGGGAGAAAGATTTTACGGACCATCATGTCCTTGAATTTCAGATATTCTTCTTCGGTTGTTGCAATCGCCCTTGCCACCCTCTCACATATGTCCTCCCAGCCGTTTTCCCCTTCACGCAGGTACCTTGCTTTAAGGGCTTCTGCAATCAGAACATCCCATCCGTCTTCAGTTTCCCACACAGAAATCATTCCCCGGAATATTCAGCAGGCTTCAGTCTTCGATAAAAGAAGTTATATTCAATATTGGGCAGGATTTTTTATCATTGTATCCGAACAAGCGTTCAGAAATTACGATCAGAATTTGAAATTAGATATCCGCTACAACATATTGGATACAAGGGCAAACTCATGGGCCAGCAGTTATTATCAGTCAAGCGGATTAAAACTGACTACTTTTCTTAAGATTTTAATAGCTCCGTTAATATCCACATTAAGAAGAACGCCTGTCGAACTCTTATTATCACTCTCAATTGCGGCGCAGGAAAAGAGAACAATCAGAGGAAATGGAATCAAAAGATATTAATCGAAAGATACGAGGTTAATATTTTTCGTTAAATTATTCCTGTATCCGTTTTTCCTCATCTCCCATTTTCAGGATGAAAGGACTTACTTTACCATTCAGGATTCTTTTTACCTTTATTCGAGGATCACAGGATCAAGCAAGTTTTTCGGACTGCCCGGAAAATCGGGAGGTTTGCGGGCTTCCGTAAACTTGCTTTCAGTATTGGTACGTATCCCTTTCCAATTCAAAGTGCCCAGTTTTGTCGATGAGCATCTGTAGAATCTCTATTTCTGAAAAAGGAAAATATCATTATCCCATGTAGCATCCCTGCGGGATTTAAATAGAAAAAGCAGTGTTGAATGCAGGTCCCGTCTTCTTTGTAGCAGAGTTCAAGCTTGTTTTCAAACACCGTTTTTCGCTTCTGTGATCCTCAATTTGCTAATGCATACATAGTATATATAACGTTATGTTTATCCATACATAACGCTTAGAAAATCTGGGAAAATCAAGAAACCGGATATGAAACAAAATATTAACTGGAGAGTCTTGAAATAACGTCAAATCATAATGAAAATGCCTAATAACTGCTTGAAATGTAAGGTCCCAGAACCGATAAAAAAGCCTGAAATGAAGCAATTTAAGAAATAAAAAATTCAAGAAAATGAAAAAAAGATTGGGACTTTTGGGAAAACGCTCGGATCTCGATCTGCCATAGCTGATCTTATTCCGGATACCGAAAATTGACTTTCTTTTCCCAAATCCCTTCAATAGTTCCTTACTTTAGTTTTCTTCAGACCAGTTCAGCCTTGATAATTTTTACTTCGGTTTTCGGGCGGTCCTGCCGGTCGGTTTTTACTTTCCCCATTGCCTCGACAACATCCATGCCTTCGACTACTTTTCCGAAAACTGGGTGCATTTTGTCAAGGTAATTGTTATTTACAAGGTTAATGAAGAACTGGCTTCCGCCTGTGTTCGGGCCTGCATTTGCCATTGAAATCGTGCCTTTGTCATTCCGGTTGTGTTTCGTAAACTCGTCCGGGATCTCATAACCAGGCCCACCCATACCAGTTCCTGTTGGGTCCCCGCCCTGGATCATAAATTTGTCAATTATTCTGTGGAAAATCACGCCGTCATAGAAGCCTTTGTCTACAAGTTTTGCAAAGTTTCCTGCCGTAATTGGCATGTCCTCAAACAGCTCGATGGTGATATCACCCATTGTGGTGTGCAGGACCACTTTCTTTCCCTTCCATACAGCCATTTCTGTTCCTCTTTCAATCTTTTAACCTTAAATTGACAGAAGCAAAATACTATACAAATTAGTAACCTAAGCTCCGCATTTTTAAGCGTATAAACGTCTCTTGATATCGAAGTATGCGCTTAATATTTGGGGACTAAGGTAGTAAATCTGTCAAATTCAGGTTTTAATCTATTATGTGTGCCTGTCTTTTTGTCGGCTTTTGTGCACTCTATGCTCGCCTTGCATGTAAATGCTGCGCTTCCCTCCCCGAGTTGCGCCTCGGGAGCCCGCGGTCCGTTTCACCCCGAGTTGCGTTTCGGGAGCCTGCGGTCCGTTTCACTCGCTGCGCTCGCTCAAGCAGACTAATTTATAGATTATAACCCATATTTGACAGAAGGATACAGTTTATAATGTTTAAATGGGCTTCATGCTTCTGTTTTCATCATACAATTCAATGTTTTGTCGTGAATCGTATGATTTTTTGACATATTCCATATTACTAAAATGTAATGTGTCAATGCGATGTGTTTTGTGTAATAAAATACTCTGTTAATTAATAGGATCTGTCAAATTAGGGTTATAAAGTGATCTGAGCTCAAGAGGACTAATTTATCTTGTAGAGTAAACTTCTTTCGGGAGGACTAATTTGGGATACCAAGAATTTTCATTTTTTCTAAGTTGCGCTATGTATCCATAGCTATCAGTCCTTTGCGAGGGCTTCAGGTGGTAAGTGGTTGTGGACTTCGGGCATTTCAGGAGGCAAAAGTCAGTGAGACAAAGTGTCTTAAGTATTAATTATTGTTTATGGTTTTACATGCCCGAGTGTTCTATTGATGGCGTATTTGAGGAAAGTGGTTAATAAGAAGAGTTTAAATCCCTATATATGGCTATTAGTTTTAATAAAAATACCTTTAAAATTATAATAAAATGTTTTGTAAATATATATAGTTTTTGTGTGATATTTGGAGCCTTTCTTTTCTAATGGTGCAACTTGAGATTTTATTTTCTAAACTTTCACTCCAGAGTTGTATAAATTTTGGTGAATGGGAAAAATCCTTACAAACTTTACGTTATATTGCGCTTCTTCATCTACGTTACTTTCTTGAATACTTCATATAAATCCTCGCTTTTATATAGTCTAGTTAGTTTATTTTTTAATAGGAAAGAATATTGCTTATCTTCGATTGATTTTTTCATTAAGTTTTACTAAGTTCTGTCAGATTTATTTAATTTCTATTAAATTCGTTTGATTTCCGTTAAATTCCGTTAAGTTCCGAGAAGTTCCGATAAACGACAAAGGAGTTAGTTGCTATGGACAGATACCAGTTTTTGGGCCTGTGGATAGCCGCAGGACTCGTAATCATTCTATCCGCGCTTCCGGTTTCAGCCGAAAAGGTTGTGGGAGATCGTATTATTCTTGAATATGAAACAGGAGAAATAAATTTAACAGAAAATTCAACGGCTTCATATAATGAAACAGAAGTTGTTGAGAATGAGCTGAATCTGGGATTCCAATTTCTTGAATCCATGCTCCGCATGCTTGACCTCAACCTGAACCTTATAAACGAAACTCTTTATGAACACTCAAAAGAATATCCATTCCTGCATCCTGCAATAGAGGGAACAGCTACAGGTATAGGTGCTGTGGACTCAGCTATTGTTGTCGCGGAAGATCCTGCTAACATGAGTAATGCAAATTCCACTTTGAATATCTTTGATGGTTCTATTGCAGACCTTAATGCAAGCCTCGTATATCCTCAGGACATGCTCGATGCTGCAAATGCAACTCTAGGGCAACCTGAAGCAACAACGCCTATACTTGAAAACATGTACAGGATAACTAAGGCGATGGTCACGATTTATGACAATGCTTGAGACTGAAATTAAATAGAGGGACTTTGAGGTTATGTGGGTTTTGAGAAGGGCCGTCAGACAACCTGTCAGGGGCGTTTATATTTATCTGCGGATTAAAAAACGGTTTTCGGGATCGAAGAGGTATTTCCCAGATTTACTTAAACCTCGGGCATAGTAATATCCTTTTTTCTAAAATTGCAGGCCAGGTATAGTCGTTCTGCGCGAAAATTAGTTGTCAGGAATTTTCTAGCCCGGCCTTCAAATTGGTCACTTTTTAAACTCTTACCTTAATCCAAAACCTTTTTATATCAAGTACTTTATTAGACGTTATTGTACACAATTATACACCAGTGATAATTAATGCACCATTCAATCCTCCATATCCTGAACACAACAAAGACACGGATACAGGCTTTTGGGTCCGATGCACATAAAGAAGGTCCGCAGCCGCAGTTCCAGAAAAGGGACTTTATTGCCGCTGTGGCAGCTGCACGGGCAGAAGGCCGGGTGCCTGTAATTGCAGAGGTTAAGCCCGCGTCCCCGGGAAAGAGTTTCAGGGAAATTTCCCCGGCAGCGGCTGCTGAGCTAGCCTGGGATATGGAGGACGCCGGAGCCGTTGCAATTTCTGTCCTTACCGAGCCGGGGGTGTTTCGGGGCTCGCTCGAAAACCTGAAAGAGGTAAGGAAAACTGTATGCCTGCCTGTCCTCAGGAAGGACTTCATTATTGACAGGGTGCAGCTCGAAGAAGAGAGTAGCGATCTCGTGCTCCTGATTGCAGGCATCCTGGGAAAAGAACTCGGAGCATTCGTCGAGCTTGCCATTGAAAAAGGGTTTGAGCCTCTGGTTGAGGTCCACAGCAGGGAAGAACTTGAGATTGCCCTGGAAACCAGTACAAGAGTAATAGGGATCAACAACCGGAATTTCGAGACTCTTAATATCGACCTGGGCACCACGGAAGAGCTTGCACCCCTCATCCGGGAATACGACCTTGACCACGGGACCAGCCATATCATTGTAAGCGAGAGCGGGATGAACAGTTCCGGGGATGTCAGGCGAGTGATGCAGGCAGGGGCAGACGCTGTGCTCATAGGGTCTGCACTTATGGAAAGTGGCTCAGTTTTTGAGAAAACTAAAGAATTCGTCCAGAGCTTTTGCTGGCGTTAATAACTGCTTTTCTTTGACTTTCAGGAGTATTCAACCTGGAAAATCGGGTTGAAAAATCCGCTTTCACTTAAAAACTAAAGGAATAATTCTGTTTCACAAAATCACAACGAAAGAGATCAGGAATTAAGAAACCAGAATCAAGAGATAAGGGAGTAATCAAATTGGCAGGAACTACAATTTCAGAATTACAGGTAATTTCAGAATTACAGGTAAAAGGAAAGTACGGAAAATTTGGAGGGCAGTATGTGCCAGAAGTCCTCATGCCGGCTTTAGAAGAGCTTGAAGAAGGCTATGAGAGGTACAAAAATGACCCGGAATTCCTTGCAGAACTTGACCACTACCTCAAGGACTTCGCGGGCAGGGAAACTCCACTTTTCTTTGCCCGGAACCTGAGCAAGAAATACGGGACAAAGATTTACCTCAAAAGGGAAGACCTTGTTCACGGAGGAGCACACAAGTTAAACAATGCCATAGGGCAGGCCCTTCTTGCAAAATATATGGGTAAAACCAGGCTGATTGCCGAAACAGGGGCAGGACAGCACGGGACTGCGACAGCCATGGCAGGGGCAAACCTGGGGTTTGAAACTGTTGTCTACATGGGGGCAAAAGACGTCAAACGCCAGCAAATGAACGCATACAGAATGGAACTCATGGGCACCGAGGTAAAAGCCGTACATACCGGCTCAAAAACCCTCAAGGACGCAATCAATGAGGCTTTCAGGGACTGGGTTACGAACATCGGAAATACGCATTACCTGATAGGCTCGGTTGTGGGGCCCCACCCCTACCCTATGATAGTAAGGGACTTCCAGAGCGTTATAGGGCGTGAAGTAAAGGAGCAGGCCATGGAAAAAGAAGGCAGGCTTCCGGATACAATCATCGCCTGTGCAGGCGGTGGGAGCAATGCAATGGGGATTTTCCATCCTTTTATCGGAGACAGAGATGTCAGGCTGATTGCCGTTGAAGCCGGTGGAAAAGCCCTGAAATGTACGGAAAAAGCAGCTCTTCACTCAGCTTCTCTCTGCGCCGGAGAAGAAGGAATCCTGCATGGGGCCCGGACAAAGGTCCTGCAGGACAAAAACGGGCAGATCCTGGAATCCGAATCCATATCAGCAGGGCTTGACTACTCGGGAGTTGGCCCGGAACTGGCTTCCCTGGCTGAAAGCGGCAGGGTTACAGCCCGATATGTAACAGATGATGAAGCACTTGAAGCTTTTAACGAACTGAGCCGGTTTGAAGGTATCATTCCTGCCCTTGAGTCCTCTCATGCCCTTGCATACCTGAAAAAAGCTGCTGAAACCGGGGAACTTGGGAATTTTGTGGTTGTAAACCTCTCAGGAAGAGGGGACAAAGACCTGGAAACCGTAATGAGCCTGAAGAGAGGGGTCTGAAATGAGAACTGAACTTAAAAGACAAAATAAAAGGCAAAAAATCTCCGAAAAGTTCGGCGAACTGAAGCAGAAAAATGAAGGAGCCCTTATCAGCTATGTGATGGCGGGAGACCCCTCTGTTGAGGCCAGTTCAGGGATTGTAAAAGCCCTGGCAAAAGGGGGCGTAGATATTATCGAACTCGGTTTTCCGTTCTCTGACCCTGTAGCTGACGGCCCGACTATTCAGGTAGCAGGACAGAGGGCACTGGCAGCAGGCATGGATATTGAACGCTATTTCGAGCTTGTCAGAGCCCTTGAGGTTGACGTCCCTCTTGTGTGCATGACCTATTACAACCCTGTGTTCAGGTACGGAGTGGAAAAATTTGTGGAAAATGCCTCAGACGCCGGGATCAGCGGACTGATAATTCCCGATATCCCGGTAGAAGAAGTAGCTGACCTGAAAATAAACTGTGATACCTATGGGATTGACCTGATCTTTCTTGTCGCACCTACAACAACCGATGCAAGAATCCTGAAGATCCTGCAGAGAGGTTCGGGCTTTATCTACCTTGTGTCAAGGCTAGGGGTTACGGGAGAGAGAGATGATGTTGCAGGTTCAACAAAAGAACTGCTTGCCAGGGTAAAGACTGATATCCCTAAAGCCGTGGGGTTTGGGATTTCAACCGGAAAACAGGCTGCAGAGGTCAGAAAAACAGGGGCGGATGCTGTAATTGTCGGCTCAGCTTTTGTAAGGGTCATAGAAGAAGGAAAAGACGTAGACGAGAGGCTGGAAGCCCTTGCAAGGGAACTAAAATCCGGCATACTTGAAGCAAGTTAAATAGGGAATCTGAAGGAGAAAGGGGAATGCAGGAAATAAGGGCATATATTAAAAAACTGGAAGAAGGATGTGATCTGAGTTCAGAAGAAGCCGAAGCTGCACTGGGCGAGATTCTGGGCACTGCAGAAGATGAGGATATAGGGGCATTTCTGCTCGCCCTAAAGGCAAAAGGGGAAAAGCCGCAGGAAATTGTCGGTTTTGTTAGGGGAATGAAAAAAGCTGGCAATACTATCAGACCTGATATGCCTTTCAGGATCGTGGACACCTGCGGGACAGGAGGGGACGGGCTTAACACCATCAATGTCTCAACAGCAGCTGCAATTGTGACTGCGGCAACAGGAGTCCCTGTAGCCAAACACGGGAACAGGGCAGCTACTTCAATGACAGGGAGTTCTGACGTGCTTGAAGCCCTCGGGATTAAGGTTGACCTCACCCCGGAACAGGTCAGGAAAACAATAGAAATGATAGGCATAGGCTTTATGTTTGCCCCGGTCTTCCACCCTGCAATGAAGAGGGTCGCCGGGGTCAGGAAAAAGCTCGGTGTAAGGACGGTTTTCAATATCCTTGGCCCCCTGACAAATCCTGCAGGAGCAAAAGGTCAGGTCGTGGGAGTCTTTGATAAAAACCTCTGCGAACCTATAGCGTATGCCCTTGCCGAACTGGGGACAGAGCATGCCCTTGTTGTAAACGGGGAAGGGATGGATGAGATCACAAACACCGGGGAAACTTATGTTGCGGAATTAAAAAACGGGAAGGTTATAACCTATACACTGACCCCGGAGTCCCTTGGCATGCTGCGGGCAAATCCCGGTGACATAAAGGGAGGTACCCCAAAAGAAAATGCAAGAGACCTGCTTTGCATTTTTAAGGGACAGAAAGGACCGAAAAGAGACCTCATAATTCTTAATGCAGCTGCGGCTCTTTACGTGAGCGGGATTGTGGGCTCTATCAGGCAGGCAATTCCTATTGCAGAAGATGCCATAGACAGCGGAAAGGTTATGGTCAAGTTCAACCAGTTCCGGACTTTTACCGGCGGATTTTACGATAAGGATAAAGTACAGGGTTCTGTTTCGGGAAAAGTGGCTCTATCTCCTTCCCGGATCTCCATATTAAGCCCGGTTTCCGGGGAACAGGCATGAATAAAGGATTAAAAACCAGGGTAAAGATCTGCGGGGTCCGCAGCTCTGAAGATATAGAACTGGCAGCTCTCTATGGAGCTGATGCAGTGGGATTTATAACCGAAGTCCCTGTGGAGAGCCCAAGAAAACTTGATTCGGGTACTGCTGCCGCCCTTATCTCAAAAGTCCCGAAATGTCTTGATTCTGTAATGGTCATAATGCCTGAAAACTCTTTCCGGGCGCTGGAACTGATTGAGGAAGTAAGACCCGACATTGTGCAGATCCATTCCGATCTGTCTCCTGTCGAACTTGAAATTATAAGGGAAAAAGCAGACATCCCCATAATAAAAACCCTTTCTGTTCCTGTCGGGCTGGGAGCTTCTAAGGTCCAGAGCACTGTAAAGCGCCTTCTTGGCGAGGTCCGCGAGCTTGAAGAAAGCGGAGCAGTGGACAGTGTGCTTCTTGATTCGGGGATTGACGGAAAAAAAGGCGGTTCAGGCTGTGTACACGACTGGGACCTGAGCCGGAGAATTGCGGAAGAAACGGAACTTCCCCTGATCCTTGCCGGCGGGCTCAGACCAGAAAACGTTCAGGAGGCAATAAGGGTTGTTTTCCCTTATGCTGTGGATACGGCTTCAGGGGTAGAGACCCTTGGGAAAAAAGATGCCGTGAAAATTAAAAGTTTTATTGAAGAAGTGAGGTGTGCCAATGCTTTCCTTTGACATTGGAGAAGAAGAGTTTAAGAAACTTGTTTCAGGGCTCGAAAACCCGTGCCTTGTCCAGTTCCTTGCAAAAATTGATTCCGCGTACCCTCCTTCCTGTTCCGCTCTCGAGCTTTACAATACATTAAAAATCTCAGGAACCTCAGGTTACTCCTACCTGCTTGAGTCCGTGGAAAAACAGGCGAGTAAAGCGAGGTATTCATTTGTTGGAAGCGACCCCGATGCACTGCTGACGATAAATGACCGGAAACTTTCCCTTGAGCTCCTGAACCCTAAAGCCTCTGCTTTTTTCGAAGAGATTGTCTCAAAGGCAAAGGAAGTCTGCGGACCGGGGACAGGAGAAACAGAAGATACAGAGAAGGAAAGTAAGGAAAATGGAGAAAAGAAAACTGCAGTGCAGGCACCCCGAAGATTCACAGCTTCAATTCCAAAAGGAAAAGACTCTTTTGATGCCCTCCGCCTGGCTTTCCCTCCGGCAAACGGAATTGAGTTACTGAATGCAAAACGCTTTGACAGGCAGACCTTCCTTGGAGGGGCTATCGGTTATACAGCTTATGACGCAATTTATGACAGCTGGCTCGGGGTTGAGAAGGGCTTTGAATCTGAAATCCCCGAACTTCAGTACCTTCTGGTATCGAAAAGTTATGTTTTCGACCACCTGACTGAAGAGATCTATATTGTGGTCACTCCTTTTGTGAGCCCTGGATCAGATGCGGGAAGAATATATGAAGAAGCTCTCTCAGAGGCAGAAAAGCTTTACTCAGTTATCATAGAAGCTTCTCTGTTTGAAGATTTAAAAGCAGCAGCTTCAAACCAGTCAACAGGACAACAATTAACAGTATCACAATCAACAGAATCGGAGTCAACTTTGAAGGTCTGCAGTTCTGACCGGTCGGAATTTGAAACCTCTGTACTCCAGGCGAAAGAACACATTCTTGCAGGGGATATTTTCCAGGCTGTCCTTTCCAGAAAATGCGAATTCAAACTTGAACAGTCTCCATTCGAGCTTTATATGCAGCTCAGAGCAATAAACCCGAGCCCTTACATGTATATTTTCGAGTTTGGAGACCTTGCAATAGTAGGGGCAAGCCCTGAAACCCTGATGACTATACACAAACGTACAGTTATGATAAACCCTATTGCAGGCACCTGCCCGAGGGGAAAGTCCGAAGCTGAAGACGAAGCCCTTGCTTCTCATATGCTCAAAGACGAAAAAGAAAGGGCAGAACATGTAATGCTTGTTGACCTCGGGCGAAACGATGTCCGCATGGTCTGCGAAAGCGGCTCTGTAAAAGTTTCAGGGTTTATGAAAGTCCTGAAGTATTCTCATGTCCAGCACATAGAAAGCACGGTTTTGGGTATTCTCAGGCCCGAGTGTGACCAGTTTGATGCCTTCAGGGCAATCTTTCCTGCAGGAACCCTGTCAGGAGCTCCGAAAATCCGGGCAATGGAGATTATATCCAAACTTGAAAAAGCCCCAAGGGGAATCTACGGCGGAGGAGTCGGGTACTACAGCTGGAACGGGGATGCTGATTTTGCGATCGTAATAAGGACCCTTCTAATACAGGGAAAAAAGGCTTCGGTACAGTCAGGGGCAGGGATTGTTGCTGATTCCGATCCGGTGTATGAGTTCAGAGAAACAGAGAGGAAAATGGCAGCAATGCTTGCGGCCATAGGTGGAGAAACTGAGCTGAAATAAAGGCTTCAGGAGGGGTATTCAGGTGAAAATAGTTTTCATAAATAACAAAGATTCGTTTGTGTGGAATCTCGTGGATTATATCTCATATTTCGAAAAAGATACTCTGGTTCTTCCCAACACGGTTACCCTTGAAGAGTTAAGAGAAATAAAACCTGATGCACTGGTAATTTCCCCTGGTCCCGGAAATCCTTCTGACCCGAAGGATATAGGGAACTGCCTGGAGATTATCAGAGAAATGGGCAGGGAAACTCCTCTTCTTGGAGTCTGTCTTGGGCACCAGGCTATCAATATAGCATTCGGCGGGCCTGTCAGGAGAAGCAAAGTTGGACCTGTGCACGGGAAAAGTTCAAGGATCCGGCATATTGAATCGGTTCTCTTTACAACACTCAAAGAGCAGTTCGAAGCAGGCCGCTACCATTCTCTTGAGATTGGAGAACCGGCTCCGGGAATAAAGGTTACTGCCTTTGCAGAAGACGGAACCATTATGGCAGTTGAACATGCAGAATATCCGATCTACGGACTGCAGTTCCACCCTGAGTCCGTGCTTACTCCAGAAGGGTTAAAAATAATTGAAAGATTTCTGGAAATCTCGAGGAACTTTAAGAAAAGACAAACGGCTGTTTTAAACAGCCAGGGGCTTTTTTCTGCCTAACCTGTATTCGTTTAGCTTAACTCATATCTGTTTAGCTGAACTCTTTATCCGTTTATCTTTATATTCTGATAGCCACCGGGTTATTTTTCCTTTCCAGAAGCTCCGGATTCAGGTCCTCTTCCTTCGCTTTCGTTTTCTTCTTCCCCGGCCTCTTCTTCAAGGAATTCATCTTCCGTAAATTCTTCGTTGGGCCTGGCTTCGTAACCTGCGGGCTGGAGGTTTTGAAGTTCAGAGAATTCACCTACTGTCTGGGCAATAAGCTTGGGATATTTTTCAATCTGTTCTCTTGTAACGAACTTCCCTTCTTCCGAGGCCTTTATGATCCCTTCTCTTGCAGTTTTTGCCATGTTGCTGAGGTCTTCGAGATGCTGCTTGTCTGCCAGGTAGCTCACTTCTTCCAGTGCCATGGTGGTCCAGAGTGTCACTACCTCCATCCTCTTTGCAACGGCCCCTGACCCTATGATCTCAAGTACACCCACCGCATTCTGCGCAGGTTCGATCATCTTAAACTGCGTTGCTCCTTTCCCTATTTCCTGTACAGCTTTCGAAAAGGACCACATGGCATTTGATAGGTTTTTCTCAAGCACAGGTTCTGCAAGGCTTTTAAGGACCTGCACTGCATTGGTTGCAACGGTATCAATTCTTTTCTGGACAGCTTTATTGCCTATGTTCCGGAGTGAGATTACAACCCTTTTCAGGTCTTTCTCCATGTTTGCTTCAATAAGCTCTTCGCCGAATTCCCTAAGGTATTCAATATACTGAAGTGCATCGTATTCGTTTTGTTCTCTTACTGCTTTTTCTCCAGATTCTCCGAGTTCAATAGCTTTTTGTTCGTTTAATGAGAACATATTTAAACCCCTTTCCAGTTAAATACTTTCAAAAATGCCTGTTAAAAATGCCTGTTTTAAGAATTGAGTTAAATAATTTGGTAATTTATACTGGAATACTCTGATATTAGTCTTCCTATATTTTTGGGAATTTATAAAGAATTTTAAGCTTTTATTTCGGGATAGAAAAGAATGCAAAAAGGGAAAGTTTCAGAAAAAGCTTAATAATTCTGAAAGATTGAAGTAAATTAGAAAAAGGTAAGTTAACTGAAAAAGGACGGATAAATCAGGGTTATAACTCTTGGAGAAATATTTTTTATTTTTTTGGACCAGAGGTCAGACGGGCTTGCAGGTACATTTTAGAAAACCTGGCTTTCTCTTTTCAGGCTTTTTCCAGTTCTTGCTTTATGTTTTCTATTGTCTGCCAGGAATGCCTGACTATACCTGGGAATTCTCCGCAGTGCTCTTTTCCCCATTTTAAGAGGAAGTCTTTTGTCTTCGGGTCCGAGGGATAACCGCTTCCGAAGTCCATGCCCCATTCTTTTTTGAGCTCTCCGATAAGCTCGTCTCTGCGCACCTTTGCAATAATCGAGGCTGCCGAGACTACAGGATAGGTGGCATCTGCCTGGTGCATGGAGATTATTTCTATTTTTTTTGCATGTTCAGGGCTGGTTTTTGCATACTGCCTGCGGATGTTTTCGGCAAAACGTTCGGCTTTTACATCAGCAGCATCGGCATACAAAATATCCGGCTTCAGTTGTTCAAGCACTTTTGCAAAGCAGACGACCATGATCTCATTCATAGTCATTATTTTCCTGAGCTCGTCAATCTGAGAGGGGCTGACCTCAAGAACAAAAAAGCCGTCTGCGTGTTTTTTAATCTGGGCTGCAAGCTGCTCCCTTTTTTTAGGCGTCAGTTTCTTGGAATCCGCAACCCCAAGCACCTTGAGTATATGGGCTTTAGACTCATCGATTCTTACGCCTCCTATGCACATGGGCCCGATTACCGGACCTTTTCCGGCTTCATCAATTCCTGCGATCATCATTCTTGGCTGACTCCTGGTTGAGGGAAGAGAGCTTTTACTTTATAAAAGTATGTAAATGTATATTTTTACAAAGTATTAAACAGAGCTCTATAAGATTCATCCGAAAAACAAC
>ENA-UOOK01001788-UOOK01001788.1-fermentation-metagenome-genome-assembly--contig:-NODE-1788-length-27895-cov-26.217241_pt1 | contig 27895 bp, 23 predicted proteins | sample MGYA00245777_ERZ724023 | MGnify/ENA primary metagenome ERZ724023 (study PRJEB28704, sample SAMN03018312) | fermentation metagenome | biome: anthropogenic terrestrial biome; feature: soil... | reverse complement strand
AAAAACCGTCTATTGCAAAGATAGTAAAAATCAATTGGTTCCGAGTATAAATCAATTCTATTTTATCAAATGAAAACGGAAACGGTTTTCGAGGCTAAAGTCTATGGTTCCAGTATATCTTCTAGCTGCAGAGGAGCATAGGGACCGTCTTTCACTTCAATATTTTCTATCTTTCTATTGCTGATAATTTTATAATTACATTCACTACCCGTTTCAAGTTCTCGTCGGTGAGATTAGGATGAGAAGGAAGGCAGAGCCCTTGATCAAAAAGACATTCGCTTACTCTTGATTCATTTCCGTAGAAAGGAGCATCAGCGAAAACAGGCTGCAGGTGCATCGGCTTCCAGAGAGGACGCGTTTCAATGTTCTCCTGCTCCATGGCCAGGCGCAGATCCTCCCGTGTAAAGCCCGCTTCAGCAGGATTCACCACAATGCAGGTAAGCCACATATTGGAGTTGAAATCTGAAGAAGGATTGCTCTGGAATGATAAACCCGGGATCCCGATCAACAGTTCCCGGTATTTCCGGTTGATGCTCCTGCGAGCTTCCACATGCTCATCCAGCACCATCATCTGTCCTCGGCCGATGCCAGCACAAATATTACTGAGCCGGTAGTTGTAGCCGATGCGTGAATGTTGGTAGTGTGGTGCTTGGTCGCGAGCCTGTGTGGCAAGGTGCTTCGTGAAATCAGCCTCCTCCTTGGTAGAGCAAACCAATGCACCCCCACCCGAAGTGGTTATCATTTTATTTCCATTAAATGAGAGACAGGCAAACTCTCCGAAAGTACCGCACTTCTGACCCTTAAATTCTGCTCCCAGAGCTTCGGCAGCATCCTCCAGAACTGGTATATTATGTTCATTAGCAATAGCCATGATTTCATCCATCTTTGCTGGCATGCCATAGAGATGTACGGGGATGATCGCTTTTGGCTTTTTACCTGTTTTGGCGATACGGTCTTCAATTGCCACCTGCAAAAGTTCTGGTGACATGTTCCAGGTCTCGGGTTCGCTGTCCACAAATACAGGTTTTGCACCCAGGTATTTGATGGGGTTGGCACTTGCACTGAAGGTGAAACTTTGACAGATCACCTCATCTCCTGATCCTACCCCCAGTTGAATCAAGCCCAGATGAATTGCCGCCGTACCGGCACTGAGAGCTACAATATGTTTGTCCTCGCCCAGAAACTGTTCAAGGTCTTTCTCAAAACCATCCACATTGGGCCCAAGGGGCACCACCCAATTGGTGTCGAACGCCTCCTGTATAAATTTCTGCTCCTGCCCGCCCATATGAGCGAGGGAGAGCCATATTCTTTTGTTGTTCATATATTGATTCTTTTTATTACTCTTGCCGGATTACCCAGGACAAGCACATTGTCCGGTACATCTTTCATTACCACGGCTCCGGCAGCTACTAGACTCCATTTTCCGACCTTTATTCCGGGGATCACGACAGCACCGGCACCGACCTGACTCCCTTCACCCACCGAAACAGAACCGCATAGCGTTGCATTGGGTGAGATATGTACAAAGTCATCTATCCTACAATCATGGTCAACCGATGCAGCTGTGTTAATAATACAATGATTACCAATAGATACACAGGACTGAACAATAGCTCCCTGCATCACAACCGTACCTTTTCCTATCGTGGCATAAGTCGAAATGATAACAGAAGGATGAATAGCTGTGGCATAAGGAATATCAGCTGGCAATTTCTCCACAATTTTTTTTCTTATATTATTGAGTCCAACCGAGATAATCAATTTCTCACCTTTCAGACGTTCTTTGTCAAAGGTACCAAATACAGGATAATCCAAAAGCCTTTTCACTTCTGGATTGTCATCAAAAAGCCCTGAAATAGAAACTCCCAAGGCTTTCAACGAGTCTATGATTACTTTTGCGTGTCCACTTGCTCCGTATAAATACATATGTCTAAATAATTTAGTTCCCTTTAAACGGTTCCATAGTAACGCTTGTGTCCGAACTGACTCCCTCTCGTTTAATTACTTTTCGTATGGTTTTCAGCAGGATTTCGAGATCCAAAGATAGTGAAACATTGTCCACATACCACACATCATAGTCAAATTTCTGTTGCCAACTGATGGCATTTCGTCCATTTATTTGAGCCCAGCCGGTAATACCGGGCCGCACTTCATGCCGACGGCGCTGAGTTTCGTTATATAACGGTAAATATTGCACCAGCAAAGGTCTGGGACCGATCAGCGACATATCTCCCTTGATTACATTCAGCAGTTGGGGGATCTCATCAAGTGAGGTTGAACGTACAAACCGCCCCACTCGTGTCAACCGTTCTTCATCGGGTAATAGTCTCCCCGAGGAATCTCGCTGATCATTCATTGTTTTGAACTTGATTACCCTGAATAACTTTTCATCTTTTCCCGGCCTTTCCTGAAAAAAGAAAGCTCCTGCTCCTTTGTTGGCAATGGTAAGACCGAGCCAAAGTAACAAAAATGCCGGGCTAATAATAATAACGCCTATTATTGAAGTTGTAAAATCGAGAATACGTTTGGAAAAGTTTTTATACATGTAATTTTAGATTGAATATATTGAGTCACGACTTTTGGACTACGAAGTTAGTTTTTTTTAATCAGTAATCTGTCCCAGTTTATCGTTTTTCCAGTTTCCGATACTCTTCCAATTGTGTTTGCCATACTTTTTTTTGTTCGTATCTATTTTCGATCATTGGACGTGAATTGCCTGCCATTTGTTTCATCTTTCCGGGATTCTCCAAGAAGAACTGCATAGCTTCCAAAATTGCATTATCACTTTTTGCAGGAATTATTATTCCGTTTTCACCTTCTATGATAATTTCATTGCAACCAGTGATATTTGTAACGATGCTTGGCAAACCCATAGCCCCGGCTTGCATGACAACATTCGGAAAACCTTCACGATAACTAGGAAAAACCAATGTGTCTGAAATAGCAAGATACGCACGAACATCATCCTGATAACCTACAGTTATGATGTCTTTGTTTGTTGTTATTTCCTGAAGTGTTTTGGGAAGAATGGGGTCTAGTTTCTCCTCAAGTGGCCCTACCAACAAAAGTTTGATGTTTGATATCTGATAGTTTTCTAAATGGGTTACTTGTGTTAATTTTTTAAATGCTGCAACTAACTCATTTATACCTTTGTCTTTTACTAAGCGGCCAATAAATATAAAAACAAAATCGTTACCATCGATATCCAATTGTTTACGTAAATCCTGCTTTGTTTCTAGGTCATAACATAAAGGATCAAAAAAAGAAGTATCAATGCCATTAATACTCCCGTTTAGTATTTTTTTAAGAGGTTTATTGGTAATTTTCTCTCTCCTGAGCGTGGCTGCAACCCCATCACCTTCAGGGATCACTTTAGTCGCACATGCACAAGCAATTTTCTCCATCATTATAAGTAACCTTTTAAATGATCCTTCCGTAGTTTCAAAACGTAATCCAGTCACAGTGTAAATTCGATGGGGGACTCGGCATATCCATGCTGCAATCATAGCTATCAAGCTTGCTTTCGGTGTATTGGAATGAACGATATAAGGTTTTTCTTTTATGATCAATCTGATCATTTTCATCAAGGATAAGAAATCATTGATAAAAGAAATATCTCTTTCCATAGGTAAATTAACAACACGAATACCCTCTCTTAGTCCTACTTGCTCAAGGGATCCAATATCACTGGCCACTCCTACCACATCATAGTATTGATTCAGGTATTTAAGTTGACCTTTAAGTAATTTATCCAGACTAAGCGATATAGTTGTAACACGTAATAGCTTTTTTTGCATATTTCAGCTTACATTAATTACAGGTAAATTTTTTTTAATGAGGGTTGAATTTAATTTCTTTTGAACCTTATTCTTTCTCCAAAGTACATAGGTCCACCTTCATTTATGTTTCCATTGTCAATAACTGACTCTGTTATTATAGCCTTTTTTGTATTTGAATTATTTCCAAAATAAAAGAATGGGATTTTTGAATGTGTTGATTTATTATTTAAAAATCTAACATTTGAAATTATTTTATTTTTCTGCAGTGTGTCATCGTTAAAGAAAAATATGCTGTAATCTCTGGCATTAATAAACGTATTGTTAATAAAATCCGTATTATACAATGAACCAATCAAGATACAACCGAGGCCTCCTGTATTATTGAAGTGGTTCTCTTCAATAATACAGTCTGTCAATACACCTATTACTCCAGCTTTTACAGAACTTTTTAGTTCTCCTTTACCTATAAATTTGTTGTTTAACACCTCGACTTTCTTCCCTTCAAGCGTCAACGCAACATTATTATAATTAAAGGTATTACCATTAATTTTAATATTGTCAGAATGGGTGCTTTTGATGTTACTTTTATTAACTCTGTTTCCCAAAAAAATACCCCAAAAACAATTAGTAAAAGTGTTGTTGGAAAAGCTGAAATTTTCAATTTCAGATATTTTTCCACTTCTCATCATTATTGTAATACCCGCAGTATTAACTTGAGAAATATCAGTGAAAGTACAATTTGACACTGTAATGTTTTTGGTGATAGATTGAGGTATATCTCTTTCCACATCGACAGCTCCAACGGATTTCACCAATTCTTTATGACCAATTCTCCGGAAATCACATCTATCAATTATTGCTCCATCCACGTCAATAAACGACACTCCATTACGGTTTAAAAATGTTCCACCTCCATCAAAAAAACAATTGCGAATAATAATATTCTTATTTCGTCGCAAACTTTCTGTAACCTTTATGTAATTTAGACCTGCAGATACAAGAATTCCATCGCCCCTAAAATTGTAAAAACCACAATTATCAACCAACGTATTTTCCGTTCCTGCAAAAGCCAACAAATGCGTCCATTGTCCATGTCCATAATCAGCTACCTTTCCATCGAATCCCAGATTTTTAATTTGTGTATTTCTTATGTATTCGTTTTGACTATTACTATGAACATAAAAACATCCGGCTCCACCAAATCCGTGTTTTGCATCTCCTGTTCGCTGAATAATCACAGACCTATCTTTTCCCTCTCCGTAATATTGATATCCACCTCTAAGTTTTACATAACCTCTTTTAATTACATAATTCCCAGTCGGAAAATAGACGTTGTGAGGCAGCGAACAAGCTTTTTGTATGGCAGCGTAATCATCTGTTTTCCCATCTCCTTTTGCTCCATACCATTTCACATTGATTGTATTATCTTGCAGATCCTTTTTGTAGTAAGTATTCCCCTCCTTTTTATAAATTACTCCGTCGCATTTGTCCTCTGTCATTAAACTACCGTCATAATACGATTCTATTGCTGTATATCCGACTAGAATGGATTTGTTTTTATTTTCTGCGTATCCGACAATTAGATTCATATGTAAAATTATTCCTAGTATAATTGAGATCTGCTGCATATTTTTTTATTTAGTTTATTTTTTTAGACAAAATATTATTTCAATTGTTTAATGGTTTGTTTTATTAGAGACACATATTTATCTCCCCATAACTGATACGAGTAATGTTCTTCTACTCTTTTTCTCCCTTTTTTACCCATTAAGTAAGCCTCTTTAGGGTTTAACAAAAGGCTTTTTAGAAAGTCAAACCATTCGTTTTCAGTTCTTGCGATAAATCCGGTTTCTCCATTTATAATTATTTCTTCGTTAGCGGGCAGGGAAGATCCTATAACTGGAAGACCGCTAGCCATATATTGTATAAGCTTAAAGCCGCATTTTCCTTTTTCCCACAATGTATCTTCCAGAGGCATGATCCCAATGTCGCAAGAGGCTATTTCTTCATTTTCAGAGACTTCGCTCCAATTTACTCTGATTACCGGAATTGATTTATCTAATTCAATATCTCCTCCTATTATCTTCAAAGTAAAAGGAATTTCTTTAATTAAATTAATTAGAACGGGTTCAATTAATTTAAGATATTTAGCAGTATATGGAGAGCCGACCCAGACAATGGTATTTGTCTCCTTGTTCTTTTTTTGGATACAATAATCATTTATATCAATAACTGTGGGCAGATACGCTAAGTGACCTTTTCTAAATTCAGAAAAATACCACCTGTTTCCGACAGTGGTTAAGGCCGAATTAGCCACAAGTTTATTGAGCTTATCCGATAAAATTAATTTCTTCAACTTATCCGTTTTATAGGAGAAACCTACATAGTCATCAAAATCTAAAAAGTATGTTTTCCCTTTTAACAGGAAGGCTTCAATAAAATAGGGTATATTGGGAAAAAGCTCTTTTTCTATTACTAAAGCATGGTATTCTCTTTTTTTTAACAAAAAAAGAAACAAGAACCTTTTTACTATCGATGATATTTGGCGAAAAAAAGTTTTAATTTTTCTTTTATTATACAAATCCACAATATACTCATCGGGTAATAAAGGTCTAAACTCAAGATGAACGTTTTGCTCAGTAAAATAAGGTTCGTAATTATAAAATCGATATCGTGAACTGGCTCCTTTAGGACCGTATTTCGGAAGTATTAATATTTTCATTTACTAAATTTTTAGATCTGTTGAAGAAGTAACAATAGGTAAAGAAATATGGGATTTGAAATTCAAAAGATTCCAAGTAAGGATTTGTAAAATTTACTAATATAAAAACAGTTACTCCCCAAAAGAAAAATTTGTCATACATATTTACCATTCTTTTCTTCTTTAATCTTAAGAAAGAAAGTAAAGAATAAATAAATGGATAGGCGTATATTAAAAGACCGATTATACCTGTTCTGTAAATTATTGAGAAAATGAGATTTTCATATCTCCACGGAAATTCGTAGTTTCTTATGTATTTGATGCCGACTCCGTGCCCGGCTCCCAAGAAATATGTGTCTAGTATGCCTTCCGTTAACATTTTGGTTTGTTTTGTCCTTTCGTCGCCGCCACCGGACAATAACTCTTCAATAAAATGTTCGATGCTACCCATTAATTCTAAATTAAAATAAAACAAAATAGCAGCCAAAATGGCGAAACCAAGAAAAATAAAAAAAGAGTTTTTCAAAAGTCTCTTATCATATATTACAAAGAAAAAAACGCCAATTGCGGCCGCTAAAATAAACGCGCTTCGGCCGGAAATAGCGGCAGTAAGCACGTATACAACAAGCAATACGATAAATCTTCTTTGCGAATATAATTTGGGTACGTGCCCTATTGCAGCAGCAATCACCAGCAAAGACCCAAATACATTTAGGGTAATAGAAAATACATTTCCAGTAATCAGGGCGTTAGGCCTCTCAACCAAAATTTTCACAAAATCGCCATAGCCCATGATAAAAGCCGCGTAAGCTATATAAACACTGAGGCATCCCCAGAGACCGATTTGAATATATTTTTTTACGATAACTTTATAGTCATATATTTTAAATATAAAATTCCCTATTACTATCCAAATAATGGGAAATATTACATATACTATAAATGCCTGAACGGAAGCAGTTTGGAAGTCAACAGTTTTATTTTTACCTATCAATATGAATATATACGTTACTAAAATCAGAAGAAAGAAAAAAGTTAATTGCCTTTTAGGCAGTTTAGTATTCGATATCGCAAAGACTAGTAACAAGAAAAGAAACGGAAGTTTAAATATACGTAGGGCATTGGGTATTACTATAAAGAGAAAGAAAGTAAGGTAAATTATAATATTCAAGATACTTTTCTTTACAGGTAAGCCTGCAAAAGAGTAATATTGTATTTCCGAAATCAATTTGTTTTGCATCTATAAAAATAATCTTTTTAAGCGAAAAGATAATTAAGTATTGTGTACTTTTTTTCTACTGAAAAGGGATTGAAATTTCTTAAGATAAAGCAGAAGGAGTTTATTCTTGTTTCCCAATTCCAACATCCTTTTATAAGCTATTATAGGATGTGGAAAATTTTCCTCATAATACTTCTTGTGTTTGTTGTATATGTAGTCATAAGCTTTTGTCTGTTTTTCAATACTGGATGCAAATGATGCAAGCATAGAACTATCTTTTTGCCTGTAATAAAAACCGGTATAATCAACTCTGTACACATCCTTACCGGTCGTATAGATCAAATTGATCCAAAACTCCCAATCCTCCCAGCCAAATCTCATGTTTTCATCGTATCCACCTATTGTCTTCCAGTCTTCTTTCCTAAAAAATGCAGAACAAAAAACCAGATTCTCGCAAAGTAGGAATCTTTTATCATAATCAGCAAGAATCCAGGGTCTGGTTATAGCTCCGAAATACCAAGCTTTACTGTAAACAACTCCTATGTTTTTCCTTTCCCAAAAAACTTGAAGACCCAGCCTTATGTAATCTTTCCCAATTTTATCATCACAGTCCAAAGGCAAAATAAATTGTCCCCTCGCTCTTTCAATTCCATAGTTTCTGGCACTACTCAATCCGCCGTTTACTTTTTTTACATATCCAAAACGTTCATCTTTTGATTGCCATTTCAACCCAATCTCTTCAGTGTTGTCAGGGCTGCCATCGTCAACAATGATGCACTCCCAATCTGTGAAACTCTGTTCTAAAACAGACTGCAAACATTCTTCCAAAAACTGAGCCTGGTTATAACAAGGCACTATGACAGATATCACTGGATTCATAACTATTTATCAATTTCTTTGTTTTAATATTTTCTCTTTCGAACTGATTAATCTTAGTTTCAGCAACTCCCAGAAATCAAAAATTATATGACTTTTTTTCATTGTTTCAAATGACGGTTTTAGAAAGTTCTTACTCCAATCCTTGTCAATTCTTCGGGAGACATATAAAAAAGAGGCAATATTCGTCCTGTATTTTGTTTTGTTCATCGATTGTAGAAAGCGATACTTGTCCAGGACAACATCAAATCTCGATTTAATATGTTTGAAACTGTTTGATGAATCGAGAGAGTCAGACCTGTACGTTGCACAGTACATATATTCGAGGTCGATGATAACTTCTTTTGCAAAATGTCCGTTTTTCACGGAGAACATGATATCATTCCCTGTAAAAGCCTCATCAAAGAATATTTGATTTTCTTTTATCAATTTATGCGAAAAAAATTTTGCCCAAGGCGGATTGATACAATACCGTACCTCATCCAAAATCGTACCTTTGTTTACGGAAGCCTGCAGCCACTCGTTATAAACAGCACCTCTGCTCTTCTTTTGTACTAGTGTATCACAATCGGTCGAGTCAGACCTAAAAAAAATCAAATCAGCACTCGAATTTTTATATTTGTCAAACAGCCCATTCAGACATTCATGAAAATAATCATCCGAGTCTGCGAATAGCAACCATTTCCCTTTAGCATGAGCCAAGCCTACATTTCTGGCATAACCGGCACCTTTCCCCTCTTTTGGGAAGATTACCTCAATGGCTGGGTCATTTAATCCGGGAAATTCCGTAAAATCAACAACAGCAGGATCGCTGTTATCGTCCACGACAATAATCTGAATGTCTGGTCTACGTGGTATCGAGTCTAGACAACGTCTTAGCAAGGTGGGCGTATTTCTATGAGGAATGATGATGGAATAATGAATTGGGCTTGAATCTATCATAAAGAATTATTATTCGTTCGTTAATCTCTGCCAATCCGCTTTAAAATAAATCCTCCAGCACATAACTCATCCCGATCGTATATATTCCTTCCGTCAATCACAATATATCCCTTCATTTTTTTCTAATCACTTTCCAGCTGGTAACCCTGAATTGTTCTAATACGGTCGCAACAACAGGGCAATGTATCCGTCTCCTGCAACAGCTATATTCATTAATTAAAGTATTGGTCTCTTTTTTTCAATTGTGCAAAGATAAATAATTTGTTCATCTTTTCATCTTTTTATAGAGATCAATGGCTCGTCTTCCAGTTTCTTGAAGACGGTTTCATTTTTTTCGGTGATATATTTTTTTATAAAAATGGCGAAGCTACCGGAATAAACCAAGTATTAAACTTTTAAAGTCAGGATTGAGTAGTACTTTCACGTTACTTGCCGTTAGTTTTAACAATTCAGATAATTTGGGATTTTGTGCAGACAATGTTTTAAACAAATCCGTTTGCTTTTTTAATAATCTTAATTCCTTTTTTTTAATATTTTCCTCCTTTGCCCATTCATAGAGATAGCTCCACATCAGATATCGCTTATGAAATTGTTTAACTTTTTCAAGCTCATAATTTGCCGTAATCCTGTTCTCCTCGTGCACACCTCTTAAGGTAACGGGTAAGCGCAATTCCGAGGGGTATAGTTTTCCGTAATGTGCCAGTTTAATAATGAAAACAGTGTCCTGGTGGACAGAAAGGGAAGGGAACATGATATGAGTTCTCTGTATGAACTCTCTTTTCACTGTCAAGCCATCCAGACTGAAATAACCATAATTGGGAATGACTCCAATAAGACCACTAAAAAGGTTTTCTGGATTTACCTCTCTGTTTGGATTTACGGTGGTGACTGTAGAGCGAAATTTTTTCACAAATCTCTCTTTTGCCGTATCAGAATAAAAATAACAATCAATCGCATTGTAGCAGCCATCCGCATCCGGATGATCGTTAAATACTTGCTGATCTTTCACAAATCGGTTTGGTAGGAAAAAATCATCTGCATCCAGAAAGGATATGAATTCCTGTGAGGCTTTTTCTATCCCCAGATTTCTGGAAGGTCCTGCCCCCCTGTTTTCATTATTGGGATGCTCGTAAAGTTTAATGATAGGATGTTTCTCCGCCAAATCCTGTACAATCGCTTTTGCATTGTCCCTGTAACCATCATCCACCACAACAATTTCCTTCACTTCATCTAGCTGCAGGCAGCTCTCAATGGCTTTTACTATATACTTTTCCGCGTTATATACGGGAATGATTACTGATACATCCATTTATTATTTTGTTTTTTCAAAGTCCTTGTTGTTAGATACGCTTTTATTATGCTTTTTTAGTAATTTAGTCAAGAGTTGGGTTAAGTCATTGCGAACTCTTAACAAAAAAGAAGCAATTAGCGAATTCCCAAAATAGGTAGTATGTAACTGAGGATAATAATCATTAAATAACAATCTTGGATGTGATAAAATTTCCTTGATTAATTCTTTTGGTTTAGGACTGCGACTGGAAAGCAATCTATAAAAATTTGCTATTTTTCTCAGATAGTTTGTTTCTGTCTTTCCAATGCTCTCTTCTACTGACCAATCGTATAGTTGGTTCCATAACTTAAATTGGTTATGATATTGTTTAATTCTATTAGACTGATAATTTTCTGTAATTCTATTTTGTTCGTGAACCCCTCTTAAGGTAACAGGAATTGTCAATTCTGATGGATAAAGTCTCGCATAATAAGCCAGTTTAATGATAAAGGCCGTATCTTCGTGCATAGAACTAATCGGAAAGGTTAATTTATTACTGAGTATACAATTCCTATTTACGGTTAGACCGTCCAAACTAAAATGCCCGAAATCCGGAATTAATCCAATTCTTCCTCTAAAGAGATTTTCGGGTGTGGGGTTAGCCAAAAGGTTTACAGTTGTAATTTCTGACTTAAAATGTTTAAAAAAAATATCTTTAGCGGTATCCGAATAGAAAAAACAACCGATAGCATTGTAGCAACCATCAGCGTCAGGATGACGCTGAAGCACCTCTTTATCTTTTGCAAACCGATTTGGCAGAAAAAAGTCATCAGCGTCTAAAAAAGCAATGTACTCTTGCGTGGCCTTTTCAATTCCTAAATTCCTAGAGGCTCCGGCACCCCTGTTCTCATTGTTAGGGTGCTCATATAATTTAATAATGGGGTGTTTGCCAGCTAACTCTTGTATAATTTCTTTCGCCCTATCTTTGTATCCATCATCCACCAATACTATTTCTTTTACTTCGGATAATTGAAGACAACTGCTTATAGCTTTCTCTATGAACTTTTCGCCATTATATACGGGAATTATAACTGAAACATTCATTATATTTTAAAAGTATTTAGTTGAGAATGAAATAATCCTTTATTCAACTTTGAACTTATAATATGCTGTGAAAAAGATGTATTTATGAAAAATCAAAGACATTAAAAACCTACCAAGATTAAAATAACTTCTTTAATATTTTACAATTAATTTAATAGTAGAGGTTTTTTTTATATTTGACATTAATTATGGATAGAACGAATTAATGCAAAAAGAAAACTTTTTGTCAAACGTATTACTTCATTTCTGTTAGTACTTATTCTTATTCCTGTGAAATAAACGGATTTTTGAAATGCAAAGGGAAAATTTTCACTGTTTGCAATACATTTGTTCACATAGTGCATAAGTTTTCTTTTAAGAAATATATCAGTTTTATTTTTTTCCCATAATTCTTTATAAATATTATATCCATTTTTTACTTGTTTTGAGGGGGCTATCTTGCTAGCAATCCCTTCGTCGTGCCAACGATATATACCCATAAATTGATTTAAAGAAATGCCGTTACCTCTTTTTAAAAGGAGATAAAACAAATGAACGTCTCTTGAATATTTATAATTGGCTATTTCGGGAAGAATATCCAATAAAACAGTCTTCCGTATAAGAGATGTTAATGGTTGTGTAATCCATATTTTTGTAAAAAGATCAATATCAATAATTAGATCTGCGTCATTATAAAAATTATGTGCATATTCATCTCGAAACTCCCCGTCGCTTTCATTCAATATCTTAAATCGATGACAACAAAAAGGGTATTGTGGGTTTTCTTCCATAAAATCCACTTGTTTTTGTAATTTAAACGGATCCGTCCAGTAATCATCACCTTCGCACATAGCGTAGTACTTCCCCCTAGCTCTACCTCGTTGTATCCGTCCAATAATCCCATTTCGTTTTGAATACTGATTTTCAGTTTGATAAATTGGTTTTATCAGATTGGGATATTTAGCCTCATATTCTCGTACAATATTGGCAGTTTTATCAGTAGATGCGTCATCATGAATCAAAATTTCGACAGGAAATGTTGTTTTCTGCATTAAAAAACCGTCTATAGCATCTCTAATATATTTTTCTTGATTGTAAGTTATACAACTAATACTTACGAGGGGAATTGTATTTAAATCCCATTTTTGTAGTGTTACTTGTATGGGTTCATCTAGAAATTTATTCATTTATTTTATTGGATAAGTTATTTAAGATATTATCGTTTGGAAGCTAACTGATGTTTTCTCAGAATATCTTTTGCCATTTTAACCATGGGGGGGCCTATAAATTTATCCTCTTTTACAGCTACTCCTTTGCCTAAAGCAATAGCTTCTCCTGACAAATATAACATTTCATTTGCCCATTTAATTTCATCCTCTGTGGGAGAATAGTATTGGTGAACTAATGGTAATTCTTTTGGATTCAGGACAAGCATGCCTTCAAATCCCAAATTACGTCCAATTATAAGATTTCTTTCCAAATCTTCCAAATCATGTACTTTTATGTGAACCGTATCAATCGGAATTACCTTATTTGCTTTAGCCCCCATAGCAATCATTGCACGAGCAGTAAAGATACTTTCGCTTTTAGCGTCATGTTTTCCTCCTAACTCTGTCATAAAATCTTCACACCCGAATGCAACGGCAATCAATCTCTCCGGACAGGCTGTGCATATTTCCTGTATGCGCATCACAGCACCCGGGGTCTCAATTAATGCTATTATCTTAAAGGTATGTTTAGGAAACCCTTTCTCATATTCTATGGTTTCCAGTAGTTTACCGAAAAAATATATATCTTCTCCTTTTTGAGATTTAGGATACATAAAGCCTGTAATACCGTTTAGTGCGAGTTGATATACATCTTGCAAAAGATGTCCACTTTCTCGGTCGTTAACTCTTGGAAATATGATTTTGTTTTCTAACTTACCTTCTTCTAAATATTTTTTAATATTGTCTCTTGCCTTTTGTTTGTTTTCTACCGGTTGAACAGAGTCTTCTATGTCAAGAAGCAACACATCCGCATCACGCCGCAAAGCACTATCCATCAATTTCTCATTGTGCGCTGGTACAAACATCAGGCTACGCATTAAATAATCATTTGTCATACTCGGCTTTTTTTATCAATACATTTCTTTTAAAACTAATTACAGCTTCCCCATTTTGATTGAATCCAACAGTTTCTACATATATAATCCCTCTGTCTGGCTTACTGTTAGAATCTCTTTTATTCAGTATCTTGGTTTTAGCATACAGCGTATCGTTAATAAAGACGGGGGCTAAATGTTTAATCTCTTCATAGCCTAAATTGGCTATAGCTTTACCACTGATATCGGGTACAGTCATACCCACAATTAATGAAAAGACTAACGTGCCTACAACTAATATTTGCCTGTGTTGATTATTCTGAGCATAATCTATGTTGGTATGAACCGGATGATGATTCATAGTCATAAGACTAAACCAGTTATTATCACTCTCAAAAATTGTTTTTGAAAGAGAATGTTCGATTATTGACCCAACTTCAAAATCTTCATAATAGAGTCCAAGAATTGATTTTTTCATTTTTTCAAGAGCTTTCGTAAAAAATTTATATAAATAAAAAACACAATTTTATTCTTTAATAGTTTCGTTTTAAATTCTCCTCTAAAAGATTTCTTATTAATTTCTTTTATATCCGAAAAATTCTCTTTAATCATTAGATCGTATATTTCTTTAGAAAAGTGATCGATATTCTTTCGCTGAATAGTTTGGTATATTAATTCTTTTCTCAAATTATTATATTTATCGATGTCAAAACGGTTACTGTACTTGTTTAAAGAATTTAGTATATCAAGTGTAAGCATAGTCCTTGTACATTTGATGCATTCGGAGCAATTGGGTTTAGTGTCTTTTTTAAAGTCAGTACCATGCTTTTCATTGTAAATATCTGAAGCACATACGTATAGATGTCTTTGTGCCATGTCATTATTTAGTAGATTTTTTGTTTTCTCCACTCTGTCCAAATTAGCATTGGATAGAACAATTTGAGTATTATTATTTGACAATAAAGGAAAAATAAGAGGTTCGTAAAAATACTGATCATGTTGAACAAATCTTATATCTTCAAGAACCCCTGATGAAGAAATAAGATATCTACTAAAGAGTTTTTGTAATGATAAAACTCCAGCTCCTAAACACATCGATGATCTGCTTGAAAAATGGAAGATTTCTTTAGCTGTGTATGCCGAGCTAATATTAGAATTTAAAGATACTATTGGAAGATTTACTTCGTTAGCAAAACTTTCAGCTCTTTTTAAGTCTGATATAAATGCTTTCTGTGTATTTCCGAAATTATTGCCATAAGATCCAACATTAAACAATGTTAGATGAGTGATTTTTAGGTTTTCAGGACAATTCTCGGAAATATGCTGTGTAACGGTAGAAAACGAATCAATGCCACCAGAAAAACCAGTACCAACAGCTGAGCTGTTAAAATCAATTTTTAACGTTTCTTCTGGTACGATCTTAATAGGATTTTTCTTAAATACTTTTGATAAAAGATAAATCAATGAATTCTCAAGATGATAATATAAAATATCAGTTAAAGGAGCATTTACTTTTATATTTTGACCAGAAATTAATGCAGGCAATAACATGGCAACAACAAATGCATCGGCCACATCATCAACTAGATATTTCTTATATTCATTTGAAACTGAAAAGAAAAATTTTTCTTCAATATGATTTTTTTCATCCTTGATATTAGAAATAAGAAAACATTCATTTCCAATGTCTTCTATATAGGGTCTGTCTATAATCATTTTACTGAATATTATTTTTGGAAATTTCTTTTGCTGGATTACCAACAACTATTTGATAGTCTGATAGATTTCTTATAACGTTTGAAGCCATTCCTATTAAATTATAGTTCCCCATTTCAACGAAGTTTTTGACAGAACAATTTAAGCCAAAAAAATTCCCACTTCCGATTTTCAAATTACTGCCTATAACGGTATGGCCTGCAATAAAATTGCTATCTCCCATAGTTGTGTCATGGCCAACAAGTGAATTCGAATTAAAAGTATTGAAGTTTCCTATTTTTACATTTGGATTGACTACGACATTTGCTAATATAATGTTCCCAAATCCCATAGTGGCACTTTGCGATACAGTTGCCAAAGGATGAACAAATGTGATGTATTTTTCCATAGGTATTTGGAAACTGTCTCGGAGTCTTATTCGTTCTTGGATTAAATCACTTCGGTAAAGAGAAAAAATATAGTAAACATCATCGTACGTTTTATACTTGGAGTATACATTGTACGTTTTTTCAAGTACGGGTATTCCATTTATCTCCTTACCAAAAGTTTCGTCATCGAAAGCAAACCCTAGTAATTCGAGTTTGACGTTAAACTTATTAATTGCATTCAATATTTGTTCTGCTATTACAACAGGAGTACCTTTCCCTCCTAAAATAATGATTTTTTTCATCTTAATTCTTCAATCAGGTTTAATACTAGGATTAACTCGTTTTCAGAATAGCGCTGGTCGATAGGTATATTCACCAGATTATCGACCATAAAAAATTCCCAATCACTACTCTCTGTTTTCTCTAAAACGCTTGGCCAATATGTGGCTGTGAAAACATCATTCTCTATTAACTTGTTTTTTAGCTTACGCCCGTTTTTTATTAATAATGGGTACAACATAGGAACAGAGCCATCTAGGAGTTCAATATTCAGAAGGTTGCTGTTTCGTATACGATTGTGCACGAATTGAAAATTGGCACATCTTTTCTTTCTCGCTTCGTTATAGTTTATGCTGTTCAGTAATTTCTGAGTTAGTTCAGACATTATTTTGATCGGTTGATTTTTTAGTTCAATATTGTTTTTTTTAAATATGTCATAATACTGTTCTGCATTTATATCTATCCGTCCAAGTAGATGTTCGAAACGATACATTGAGACATCCTGTTCTAAATTGGAATTTAACCGGCGGTCAATATATAAATAGGCCCCATCCGGCAATCCGAAAAACTTGCGTGGAGAATAAAATGTATCAATGTGTGGTAAAGGTAGCGAAAAAAAAGCTTGAGAATTATCAATTATTAAATTCTTACACTTGACTGCTATTTCATTGACTTGTCTGTCACAAAGTCCAAAATAATTGTTGTACACAAACACATCCTGCTTCCCCATCTTATTGAAATCGAAAATGGGTTGGAGTTTCTCATCAATATAATAAAGCTCGTATGCAATGTTTAGCTTTTGCAAAGGCTCAAAAATTACTTCACAAGTGAAGTAAGGCAAAAAAACTTTTTGGTAGCTTTTTGCCCTTAAAATATATTCAAATGCATTCCGCCCAGTATTTAAACGTAAAGCGCTGTTATGATATTCTCCGCTATTGGAAAGCTCTAACTCAAAATAACCTCCGATACTCATGTGTTCTTTTCTTCAATTTGAAGAATAATATATTTATTCATATTCTCGATAATATAATCCATTTCTTGTGTAGAATCAAAAATTAATAATAAAATCCCAATTGCAGCGTTTGCCCCTTGAAAAGAATTGACCTTTTCACCGATACGGATGTATTGGTGAAATTCTTTTATATTTTTTTTTATTGAATCCTTAATGATCAGATTCTTAAGTATTCCCGAAATACCACTATGAATTACATAATAAGCTGCATTATTTTTTAAATGACAATTCGGACGTAGAATTGTTCTACCTTCATAGAAATCAAGAGTTGCCTTAACCATATCGAAATTAGTAGCATATTTAATAACTTGAGGTACAAAATTTCCTCCACTTCTTGGCCCAATTTCCATGAAAAATATTTTGTTGGAATTCAGAATCCTGATTTCTATGTTTATAGCACCATTTTTAAAACCAGAAAGCGATATTAATTTTTTAATTTCTGCATCAATTTTTAAACTTATTTTTTCTGAAATTTTACAAGGCCAAGTTGTTGAATAGGGAACAAAAGGATTTATATTAGTATTATAATGATGATTCCCTAAATAATAAAAGATTAATTCTCCGTTGTAAACAAAGCCATCGCCGTGTAACTGCTCGCCATTAGTATCAATAAACTCTTCGACAATTATTCGCTTATTTCTAGAAAAAGAAAGTGCATATTGATAAGCAATATTAATTTGACTTAGAGATTCTACCTTAGTAACCCCTTTACTGCCTGAAGAGTCTGTGGGTTTAATAATAAAAGGATAATTAAATCCCTTTATCTTTTCAATATAATCATCATCTAAATTTATAGTAACTGCTTGAGGAGAATTAAAGCCATTTTTGCGAAGAAATTTACGAAAAAGGTCTTTTTCCGATAAAAGAAGAATACTTTCATATGGATTACCAGGAAGTCCCAATTGTTCAGAAACATAAGCAGCTGTGAGTGCGGCTGGATCGGATGCATAAGCTATAACAAAGTCGGGTGCAAGGTCTTTAGTTAATGCAAGAATACCTTCTCTATCCGTTGTACTTATATTATGATACTCGTTTGCTAGTTTATGACCAGGATTGTCAGGTAAATAATCACAGGTAATTACATACCAACCCCTCTCTCTTGCATCTTCTATTATAGGTATTTGGGCATATGAACCACCAAGAAATATAACCCTTTTTTGCTTCATATCTATTTCGAAACAATGTCTATAACTTTTAGTATATCTTTATCGCATAGCTCATGATGCATAGGCAAACAGATAACGCTATCTGCCATTTTGTGGGCAATGGGTAAATTTTTCTTTTCAGCCGAAGGAAGTCCTTTGTATGTTGAGAACTCACTGATTAATGGATAAAAATAGCGTCGGCCAAAAATTTCTGCATCACGCAGTTTGAAATAAAGTTCGTCTCGTGAAGAGCCGTAACTATCCTTATCCACGAAAATGGGAAAATAAGAATAGTTATGTCTTACATTTGGTATATCGTTGAAGAATGAAATGCCACTCACTTCGCTTAATTCCTTACGATAGGTTTGAGCAACCTTTTTTCTTCTTTCGATGGCATTATCAACATATTTTAGTTCTAATAAACCGTAAGCCGCACGAACTTCATCCATTTTACCATTGATGCCAGGAGCTATCACAGTGGTTTCTCCAGCAAACCCAAAATTTTTCAAGTGATCAATACGTTTTTTGGTCTCTTCATTTCTACACACTAGTGCACCCCCCTCTATGGTGTTGTACGTTTTAGTAGCATGGAAGCTTAGGGTACACATATCACCTGCTTCAAGAATAGATTTTCCGTTTATTTCCACTCCGAATGCATGGGCTGCATCATATATAACCTTCAATCCGTATTTATCGGCAATAGATTGAATTTTCTCTGTGTTACAGGGGTTGCCATATACATGAACAGGCATGATTGCCGTTGTTTGGGGAGTAATGGCAGCTTCAATTTTATCGGGGTCGAGATTTCCCGTACGGAAATCAATATCCACAAACACTGGTTTAATGCCATTCCACCACAACGAATGAGTGGTAGCCACAAAGCTGTAAGGCGTGGTTATGACTTCTCCTGTGATACGCAGTGCTTGTAAAGCTATCATTAAAGGTAAAGTTCCGTTGGTAAAAAGACTGACATAAGGAACTTTTAAATAGTCAGAGAGTGTTGCTTCCAGTTGTTTATGGTAATATCCATTATTCGTCAGCCATTTTCGCTGCCAGATATCTTCCAGATAGGGAATAAATTCTTCCAAAGGAGGGAGTAATGGGGAAGTAACGGTAATTTGCTGATTACTCATTGTTAAAGCGTTTTTAAGTAAACAAAGATAATGAAATTTCTTACTTCTTTCGCAATAATATCTCTTTTGCGTCAGTGAGTTCTTTGAATTTAAAAACATAAGCGAATCCCAAATACAGTAATATACCGCTCGTTCCCCCCGCTATTAATCGAATAAAATCAGAAAAAGCCATCCATACGTTTTTATCCAGCAATATTATTGTTGCCCCGACAGTAGCACTTAGAAGTATGCTCGGCAATAAGTCAGCGAGCTGTTTCCATAAACTATAATTTAAATACTTGCCACTATAATGGCAATTGATAATAAGTCCAATAAAAGATATTATAACTCTCCCCCATAGCATGACAATAATCCCGAACTGAAAAGTAATAGCTATAGCAATTACAATCAATATTTTTTTGATAATTTCCAATTTTAAAAAAAGATCGCTACGTCCCTTTACATTTAACACATTCAGGTTATATGAATGAATGGGTAACAATATTCCTACAATACACAATATTTGGAAATAAGGTACAGCCGGGAGCCATTTTTCAGTAAATAGAAAACGGAATAAGGGCTCTCCCAATACTCCCAAAAGCATCAATACTGGAGTTATTACGAACATTACCATCTTCATTAATTGACTATAGACATTTTTTAATCTTAAACTATCGTTTTGAATTTGGGAAAATAATGGATAAGTTACTCGATTCAAGGGCTTTATTATGCTAGTTACGGGTAGTTGTTGCATAGAATTAGCCTTATTATAAAACCCTAGTTGTGTGGCACTGAAAATTTTACCAATTACAATAGTGTAAATATTTTGAAAAGCAATATCCAAAAGACCGGATAGAGCTAGTTTATACCCAAAATTAAAATGAAATCGAAATTTGACTTTATCAAAAACTCTTTTCGGCCTCCATCTGGAATACATCCAAAATTGTAGAGACGATAAAGCAGACTGAATAATGGCCATATATACCAACGACCAAACCCCAAATCCCGTAAGAGCAAATATAATTCCGGATGCTCCGCCTATAACAAGCGAAGGAATTTGCACTTTCAGTTGAGTTTTAAAATCCATTTTCTTTGTTAACAGTGTTCGTTGTATAGCCGAAAAAGCACTAATAGGTAGTATAATGGTATAAATCCTGATAATTTTTGTCAATTCCGGCATTTTGAAGAAAACAGATACCCAGGGAGCTGTAAATGCAATAATTGAATAAATCAGGATACTTACGGTAAAATTGAAGTAGAATACAGTAGAAAGATCAGCATCATCAATATTTTGAGTCCGGATAAGCGAGTTTGTCAATCCACTATCGATTAAAACATTTCCAATACCCATTAAGACACTGAATATGGCTATTGTTCCGAAATCACTAGGCAATAAAATACGTGCCAAAACTAGTGAAACGACAAACCCGATTAACTGGTTGCCGAACTGTTGTGCAAATGTCCAGAATATACTGGATAATGCTTTTTGCTTCAAAGACATATCTTAACGCTTTTATTGAATTGTAGCATTTTTTAATCTACAAAAGTACAACAATTTTATGTACAAGGCGGTTAGTACGCTACATAAAGCATTAAGACTTCTCCTTTATACGTGTTTGTATTTAGATATTTACTTATTGTGTTTTTCTTGGTTTATTCGCAAAAACCTGAAATCGTAATTTTTTTATAATATTAATAGAATACGTATTCTACTTATTAAAGAGATTGGACATTTATTTTTCTGAAACCTTGACAATTCTTCATATTGACTTATTAAGTAAATTCTTTAATTAAAAAACTAATGATGAAAATCAGGTAATTGAGACAATAACTTTGCTGATTTGAGCAGGGATTATATATTGAAATAAATAAGAATCATATTTATAGATCTTTTAGAAAACAGGTTGTAGTGAAAAATAATTTATAAAATCACTTTGATAAATTGTTAGATTTACAACCTTGCATCAACCCATTCTCTATCAATAACAGCTTTAACATCGAAGAGTACTCCGCCGGATTTATGGTGTTTATCAAAATTGATAGACCTAAATTCTTCATGGGCTACAGCTAAAATAATAGCACTATATATTTTATTTTCGTTGAATTTCGAGGAAATATAAATGCCGTATTCTTCAAATACATCTTCAGGAGAAGCCCAAGGATCACAAATCTCTACATTTACACCAAACTCCTGAAGCTCATTGTAAATCTCCATCACTTTTGTATTCCTAATGTCCGGACAATTTTCCTTGAATGTAACACCCAGAATCAATACATCAGCCCCTTTGATTTTGTGGTCCTTCTGAATCATCAGTTTGATCACCTTGTCAGCAATGAAAGGAGCGATGCTGTTATTTACGTTTCTTCCCGATAGAATAACCTGTGGTATGTGACCCAGAGACTCCGCTTTCTTTGCCAGATAATAAGGATCAACGCTGATACAATGTCCCCCCACCAAGCCGGGACGATACTTTAAAAAATTCCATTTCGTACCTGCAGCTTCCAACACGTCGTTGGTATCAATACCGACCTTGTCAAAAATAAGAGAAAGTTCATTGACGAATGAAATATTGACATCCCTCTGAGTGTTTTCAATAATCTTTGAGGCTTCAGCAACTTTTATATTTGGAGCTTTATGTGTTCCTGCAGTTATGATTGAGGAATAAAGGCCGTCTATGAAATCTGCAATTTCCGGAGTGGATCCTGAAGTTACTTTTTTGATTTTTGTCAGCGTATTTATTTTATCCCCAGGATTAATCCGCTCGGGACTATATCCGGCGAAAAAATCTTGATTAAAGTTTAATCCCGAGGTTCTCTCAATTACCGGCACACAGTCTTCTTCGGTACAACCCGGATAGGTCGTGGATTCATAAATCACTACATCTCCCTTTCCCAGAACTCTCCCTAACATTGCGGAGGCGCTAAGTAACGGCCTCAAGTCGGGATTGTTGAATTTGTCAATGGGGGTGGGGACGGTTACAATATAGGTGTTGAAATCTTTTAAATCTTCTTCTTTGCAAGAAAAACTTAAGCCGAGCTTCTCATCCGTTTCGTTAATCTTCATGGATTGTACCATTGACGCCACGTCGGCTTCCAGTGTATGGTCTTTGCCTTGCTGAAGTTCTTCTACCCTTTTTTTATTGATGTCATACCCCAGTACTTTGTATTTTTTTGAAAATTCTATTGCTAAGGGTAATCCCACATATCCTAATCCAATAATTGCTATTTTCGGATTTTTAATATTCATTTTAAAACGATTAAAACGGTTTATGGAGTTTGTTGCCGACAAAAATACAACATTTTACATAACATCAGAACAGATTGAGCAAGATAAATTGATACAATGGATTCTCAATTGATGAGTATGAGACACTCCTACACTCAATGAGTAAACTGCGCAGAATTTTATAAAGACCTATAAAACATTGTTTATCTCAAAAAAAAAAGTATTTTTGCATTTCAAAAGTGAAATATGAGAAAAGAATTAACATTTATTGCAACATTGTCTTTGTTGTTTATTTTGAACGGTTGTTTAATTGATATTGAAGACAATGTAAAGGAGATAATTATTGAAGCTAAAGACATTCAGTCGCTAACCAAAGATCTTAATTTAGCCGGTTATTCAACTATCCCAGACACAACTGATTTCCCTATTACAGCGTGGTTTGGGATTCCTCATGGCCAGTTGAATGAATATCGATTTCAGGAATTAAAAGATGCCGGGATCACTATCAATTATTATCGATATCCAAATGCAGACAGTGTTCAAAAAGCGCTTGATTTATCCCAAAAGGTAGGGATAAAGACACTGATTAACTGTCCTGAGTTGGTAAGCAACACAAAAGCAATTGTTCAACGTTTCAAAAATCATCCTGCAAATGCGGGTTACTTTATCCGAGATGAACCGCCGGTAAGCATGATTCCTACATTGAAAAGCTTTATTAATACTGTGAAATCTGTGGATAAAGATAAATTGTGCTATGTGAATTTACTGCCATTGTATGGTACTGGTACTGCCTTAGGGACTGAAAACTATTATCAATATATTGGACGTTATATGAATGAGTTGCCTTGGGATGTCGTTTCTTTTGATTTTTACCCGATTGAAAATGCTGGACTGCGCTACGGTTGGTATAAAAATCTTGAAATAATCAGAGACGAAAGCAACCGGATTGGAAAGCCGTTCTGGGCTTTTGCTTTGACAACAGCTCATAGTAACTATCCCATTCCAACATTAGAAAACTTACGTTTACAGGTTTATTCAAACCTGGCTTATGGGGCCAAAGGCATCCAATACTACACGTATTGGACTACTATTAGTCCAAACTATGTATATGTATCCGGGCCTATAGAGAAAAACGGATCAAAAACAGATGTATATAATCACATAAAAACTCTGAATAAAGAGATCGATAACCTTGCTTACATTTTTAAATCCACTAATGTTACAAATGTCAGTCATTATAAAAATATACCGGAAGGTGCAAAACCATTTACAAATTTGCCTAATTATGTGAAATCGTTTGATATAGACGGTGAAAGTGCTATTATTTCTGAAATGGGCAACGATTCGGTTTCATATTTAATGATACAGAATAACAGCTTACATAATCCTATGGCTGTTGACATAAAAGTAGATTCACTTACAAATATGGTCTTGAAAAATGGACGTATTATTCCAGCAGCTTTAATTAAAGAAAAATTTAAACTGACCTCAGGTGATGTTGCCGTTTTTCAGAGAAGAAAAAATAAATAATTCCTTGCGAATAAGGGCGTGCTACTCTTCAACTTTTTGAGTTATTTCTTTTATTACAGGAAAAAGATATATCCACGAACAACTTATAATTAACCCCAAAAAAATAAAAACAGCCATTATTCTTTTAGGAGAGGGTGCACTTTTTTGTAACGGTACAGTAACAGGATCTAGAACTATTAAAACAGGTTTTGTCTCATTCACTGCCAGTTGAGCCTGTTCACGCTGTTTTGCTAATTCATTGTAAACAGTAAAAGCGATATCATATTCACTTCTAAGGCGCGTTTCAGTAGCTCTTCCCGTAGCAGTTACTAATCCCCTGTTAGAATCCTGAAAAGCAGCCAAATCAGCCTGTTTCTGTAAGAAGTCCTTTTGAGCTTCTATGTAACTTTTCTCTACAAAAGCAAGATTTCCCCGAACTTTTTCTATTCTGTAGTTTACGACGTACTTTTCTAGAGATTTGTGTAATTGATCACTAACCTGGGCAGCAGCTAATGCTTCCGGAAAAGTATAACCTATTGTTATAATTCCCTTTTTGGCATCGTGGTCGTATACAATGCCATTTTTGATAGCATTGTATACCGATTGCTCTCTGGACGTCATCTTTACGATGTTTGTTCCATTATTTGTAATATCAGATTCTATTGCATTGCCTGTGGCGACACTGTTTTGGTTTGATTTAGATCTAAAGCTTGCTACTATTGTACGCGGTAAACCTATCGTATACTTTTTTATATTATTCAAAATATCTATTCCTTTGTACTTTGGATTGGAGTAATATTCATAAAGTGTGATTTCTTTGCCTTCTGATTTTTCAACTACTATAGGCACCTGCATGATTTCCCTCACAAATGGTAAGCTTTTTATTATTTCAGGGTACAAGGCCGGAGAAATATTTCCTTCCTGAATGACAGATGTCCCTATATTTATCCCTGCAATTGAAGCGATATTTCCGAGATTTCCAGCCGAACCTCTACCTCCGCTTTGAGTAAATATTGTGCTCTGAGCTGTGTATTGAACCGGGGATATGAGTGCTACGAATATTCCAAACAGTAAAAATATACCTGTAACAGAAAGAATGAACTTACGCTTTAGCCAGAGCTGTCGAAGAATATCTTTCAGTTCGATCTCATCAAAATGATTGGTTTCTTTAAGTATTATCGTTTGCTGTTGGAACTTTTCTTCTGTCATAGGGAGTATGCGTTTTTAAAAAAATCTGCTAATAATAAGTGCAAGAGAGGCAAGCGTAGTAGACATTCCCAGTATATTTTGGATTCCTACCGATTCACGTTCCGGCCTTTCCGGTACGATAATCTCGCATCCGGGTTCAATTTTTGCCCACCGGCCGGTAGCCACATTTCCGTTCATATAAATAACAAACGGTTTGTTTTTCATGGCCAGGCGGGAATATCCCCCTGCCTGGCGAACGTAACTTTCCAGGCTCATCCTTTTGTTGTAGGTAACCGTGTTCGGATAAAGCACGCCTCCCGAAATCTTCACGGTACCTTCGTATTGCGGAATCGAAATCACGTCGCCTGCTCTCAGCACTATATCGTCGTCGCCTCCCGGCTTCTTCATGGCTTTTTCCAGATCAATACCCACGTACTGGTTGCGTAAATCGAGTTCGTCGATATTCAACGAGTCGGTATTTATCTTATCCATCTGGGCTTTTGTTTTCAGAGCATCTATCAAGCGGCTGACTTCTTCGTCGCTTAACTTCCGCAGGAGTCTTGCCCCTTTAGGATATGCGTAGTCGGTGAGCCCGCCTGCCCGTTGGATAACTGATGAGAGGCGCTCATCCTTGGTTACTTTGGCATATTGCCCCTCGAACAGGACCTCTCCGGTAACCGTAATGTTCTGCTGAACCTCATAACCGGGCGAACGACGCACGATAATCTGATCGAACGGTTGCAGGGTGAACGGCCTGTCGCCCGAAACAATCAGGCCGTCTTTAAGGGCGAAAGAGAATGTCTCTCCAGATAGGTTCGTCTGTACTGTACTTGTGGGATCCTTAATCCTCCTGAAGACATCCACGCGTGCTACGGACGCAGATTCCTTAAGCCCTCCGGCCTGAAGGATGACATCTTCTATTTCCATATTAGAAGCAAATGGATAATTCCCGGGCAAGCGTACTTCTCCTCCTACGAATACAGTTAAACTGTCACTGATGCTAAATTGAGACGGCACGTATAGCAGATCGTTTTTCTGTAAAAGGATATCTTGTGCCTGATTTTGCAACAAGGCATTCAGGTCAATAGACTCTACAGTACGCGTAAGGTCCTCCTTGTCGCGGTATAACAAGGCACGGTTGAGAAAAGCATCCCCCTTAGGGCCCTGAGCGATATTTATCAGGTCTTTCACCGTCCTGAGTTGGTCACCGATGGCGTATTGCCCCGGACGGTTAACGGCACCGTCTATTTCCACCATGTTGGAGAACCGGTTGAGTATGGTGGATACGGTTATGGAGTCGCCATCGTGTACCGTAAAGGAGGCAAAGCCGGTTTGATTTACCGTGAAGGTTTCTTTTTCGTACTCGCCCTTCCGGTCTACCTGGATGTTGTTCTTATAGGCTTCGCCTGTGAAACCGCCGGCAAAACCAAGAACATCCTGAAGCGTTTCATCGGGGCGCATCTCGTATTTCATGGGACGTTTTACTTCCCCGGCGATCTGGGCAAGCCCTACGTAAGGGTCAACCATCACGATATCCCCGTCCTGCAGGGAAATATCGTTCATGTTGTTGCCTTTGAGGAGGTATTCGTACAAATCGACCGTGGCCGCCACCCGGCCTCCCCGGAATACGCGGATGTTGCGCAAACTTCCGATGGGTGTTATGCCGCCGGCGGCGTACAGCGCATGGAAAGCCGATGAGAAGGACGTCAGCGTATACGTTCCGGGGGTGGTTACCTCACCCATCACATTGACTTTTATGGTACGGGTATTTCCCACGGAGAGGGCGAGAAAAGTACGGGGTTGACTCGAATTGAGGTCGGAATAGATACCCGAGAACTCATTGCGGATACGGCCGGTTGCCTGATCAATATTCATTCCGCTGAGCTGGATACGCCCCAGCCCCGGCACGGTGATGTAGCCGTCGGGGGTAACGGTGTAACGTACGTTCAGCTCCGAGTCTCCCCACACGTCGATAATGACCTCGTCGCCCGGCCCCAGTACATAATTCGCAGGGGTAGGCATGTTCACGTTGGGAGCGAAAGTCAGGTTTTCCCGGGAGAAAAAATCCTGTCCGAAAATACGCTTTCCGGGAGGGATGGTGTCGTTGGGGTTTATTCTTTCCGCAGGTTGTATATCGGGTAAAGCCCTGTCCAGGTTTTGCTGTGCATCGTAATTCGATTCTAACGGGCTCGTCGGGGTGTTTTCCTGATTGTACCGTTCCCGGATCCGCTGCAGCTGGGTGGCGGTAACGCCTTTCTTGCTCAGTTCAAGGAATATCTGTTGCTGAGACATTCCCTGATTGTTGTATTTCATGACTTCCTGCATCACCTGTTGGTCGCTCATTTGCGCGAACAGTGCGGTGGAGACGAACAAAAAAAAGAGGGTTA
>ENA-UOOK01001787-UOOK01001787.1-fermentation-metagenome-genome-assembly--contig:-NODE-1787-length-27897-cov-3.387185_pt1 | contig 27897 bp, 15 predicted proteins | sample MGYA00245777_ERZ724023 | MGnify/ENA primary metagenome ERZ724023 (study PRJEB28704, sample SAMN03018312) | fermentation metagenome | biome: anthropogenic terrestrial biome; feature: soil; material... | reverse complement strand
AGGCTGAGCCACGATCCAGTTGGCATTACAACTCATGTAATAGCCTCCGCTGGCAGCCAGATCTCCCATGGAGATCACTACCGGTTTTTTGGCTTTCAGTTCTGTTACGGCATGCCAGATCTGTTCAGAAGCGTAGGCATCGCCACCGGGTGAGTTCAGTCGGATCACCACTGCTTTCACGTCATCATCATCCTTGAGTTTCTCCAGATCCTTGCAAACTTTTGTAGAGACGATAGCATCCTGGCTGACAAAATTGCTGGCAGTATTATTGAGGACGATCTCCCCTTCTGCATAGTAGACGGCGACTTGTCCTCCGTGGTTATGCCGGTCAGCTTTGTCCATTTCTTCCGGACTTACCTGTGAAATAGTCTGATCCTTATCGAGGCCCAGTTGTTTCTTTACAACGTTCTTTACTTCATCATCATAGAGAAAGCCATCTACAAGTTTGTCTTTCTTGTAGCTCTTCGCATCAGCCAGGAGGATGAGATGGTCAGCGTAAGCATTGATGGAATCCCGGCTGATATGTCTGCTGGCCGAAATGGCATTAACGACAGTTTTCCATGTGCCATTGATGATGGCTGTTAACTGGATACGGTTCGCCTTGCTCATCCGGTCAGAGGTGTAAGCTTCCGTGGCACTCTTGTAAGCACCTACCTTGATGACCTGATAATGGATGCCGAATTTGGCAGCCAGGTCTTTGATATACATCGGTTGTGCCCCGATGCCATGGATGTCGATCATGCCAGACGGATTCAGGTAGATCTTGTCAGCCAGTGAAGCGACGTAATAAGCTCCCTGGGTATACATATCCCCGTAGGCAATGATCCATTTGCCGCTTTTCTTGAAGTCAGCCAAAGCGTTGCGCAACTCCTGCAGGGTGCCATAATTATTGATCAGTGCTCCTGTCTCAATATAAATTCCTTTGATATGAGGATCTTCCTTGGCTTTGGCGATAGATGAGAGAAGATCGTTAAGTCCGATCTGACTGGCCTCGCCTCCGGTCAGTTTGCTCAACAGGTCATTATCTACCCGCTCTTGAATCGTACCCTTTAGATTGAGCACCAGAACGGAATTGTCTGCTATTTTCTTCGGGGAATTCTCAGAGGCGATAATGCCGGCTAAACCCAATAAACCGAAGATGAAAAGAACGAGTCCGAAACCAAATATACCTGCAATGGTGGCAAGGACGTTTTTGAAGAAATCTTTCATACTATTCTTTGTCGTAAAATCCAAAAGTTGTTTGTTATCAACAAAGTTAGCAATAAAAAATGAAGAAACGAGTTTTTCTTCTGAGAAAAGTCAAAAATAAAGGTTATTTATCAAATCAAGCAAACATACTCTGAAAAAATATTGCTACCTTTGCCGGTAATCTTATACGAAAAGAAACGCAAGGAAGGAATGGCCGATGATGGCCGAACAAACAACAAAATACTTTAATCTATGAAACAAATCCTGTTATCCTGTACATTTATGCTACTGACCGTTTTGTCAGTTTCGGCAAAAGAAAAGAAAGAGTTATGGCCTGACGGCACGCCTATGGAGGCTTGGTTTTCCGATACCACCAAGGTTGATGCAGGCCGACTCGGTACCCGTTATGTCATTACGGACTATGGGGTCAGGAGTGACAGTACGATTATCCAGACCAGACAAATTCAGGCAGTGATTGATAAGGCTGCCCGGAATGGAGGAGGAGTAATTGTCATTCCTGAAGGCACCTTCCTCACGGGTTCCTTATTCTTCCGTCAGGGGACGAATCTTTATCTGGAAAGAGGCGGAAAGTTGAAGGGCAGTGACCGGATCGTTAATTACCCTATTGTCAAGACCCGTATTGAGGGACAGACCTGTTCCTATTTTGCTGCCCTTATCAATGCAGATGGACTTAATGGTTTTACGATTGCCGGAGAGGGGACGATTGACGGGAATGGCTTCAATTACTGGCAGGAATTCTGGATCCGCCGGCAGTGGAATCCGCAGTGTACGAATAAGGAAGCCTTACGTCCCCGGCTTGTCTATATCTCGAATTGTACGAATGTTACCCTTCAGGATGTCCGTCTGGTGAACAGCGCCTTCTGGACCAATCATCTCTATCGCAGTAATCATGTGCGCTATCTTCACTGCTATATCTATGCGCCGACCTCCGGTCCGGTAAAAGCTCCCAGTTCGGATGCTATTGATGTTGATTTCTGCCATGATGTCCTGATCAATGGTTGTTACATGAATGTCAATGATGATGCCGTCGTCATGAAGGGCGGTAAAGGAACATGGGCGACAAGGACAGTACGGACGGGCCGAACCGGAATATCCTGATCGAAAACTGTCATTACGGGACAGTCCATGGCTGTCTGACTTTGGGCAGTGAGAGTATAGAAGATCATAATGTTGTCCTCAGGCACTGCTATGCTGATCATGCACAACGTGTGTTATGGCTCAAGTTACGTCCGGATACTCCCCAGCAGTATGGCTATGTGACCGTGGATGGCTTTACCGGGAAGGCCGAAGATTTTCTGGTGGTGCGTCCCTGGAGCCAGTTCTTCAAACCTGAACGGCGCGACGATATGCCCTTGAGCCGTTGTCATCATATCGTGATGAAGAATATCCGGATCAACTGTAAGAATTTCTTTGATGTCAGCACGAGCGATAAGTATCAGTTGGATCATTTTACCTTTGAGAATATTAATGTGACGGATGAAAAGAATGCCTTTGATCCGGATCTGATACCGAATTCAATCGTTAAGAAAGTGATTATCAACGGAAAGAAATTCTAAATGGCAACAGACTGATCCGTTTGGACTAAGGATCAGAATCGTGTCAATAATATATATAGGTAATGAAGAAAAGAAATATCTTATCTGGTTTCCTGCTATTGATAGCATTGTCTTCTGCTGCCCAGACCGCACGGAAGTTTGTACTGAATATCACCCCTGACGGGGCTTCCTCTTTAACTTGCTATCTGCCCGCCCATCCTTCCGGAAGGGCTGTCGTGGATTGTCCGGGAGGAGGATACACGCATCTGGCAATCGACAATGAAGGGTATCAATGGGCTGATTTCTTCAACCATCGGGGCATCAGTTATTTTGTCCTGAAATACCGTATGCCTCATGGTGATCGTACTCTTCCGATAAGTGATGCTGAACAGGCGATGAAAATGGTGCGTGATTCTTCCGCCAGATGGCAGATTGATCCTTATGATGTGGGGATCATGGGGTTTTCTGCTGGCGGCCATCTTGCTTCAACGCTCAGTACTCATGCCGGTTATGACGTACGTCCTGATTTCTCCATCCTTTTCTATCCAGTCATTACGATGGGGAAAGGCTGTCATCAGGGTTCAAGGGACAATTTCCTGGGGGAATCACCGGACGAGCGATTGGTAGAGGATTTTTCCAACGATCGCCAGGTACGTGTCTATCAGACTCCTCCTGCGGTCGTCTTCCTGGCGAATGATGACGGGGGAGTGCCTCCTGTGCAGAACGGGGTGGCTTATTATTCGGCCATGCGGAACGCTGGCAACGATTGTGCCTTGTATGTCTATCCCACTGGCGGACATGGTTTCGGATTCCGGACGACCTTTCCTTATCATGACCAGATGCTGGATGATCTGTCCTCCTGGCTCGCAACTCATCCTGTCCCTCATCGTGATGCTCTTCGTGTAGCCTGTATCGGCAATAGTATTACGGCAGGATTTGGCATTGATATGTCTTCTGAGAAAGGTTATCCTGCTGATCTGCAAAAGGATCTGGGTGCCGGGTATCTCGTGAAGAACTTCGGGGTATCTGCGCGTACACTGCTGAATAAAGGTGATTTTCCTTATATGCGTGAGCGCCAGTGGAAGGATGCCCTGGCTTTTCGCCCCCAGATAGTGATCATTGGCTTGGGAACGAATGATTCCAAGCCTGAGAACTGGCGTTATGGAAAGGATTTCAGGAAGGATATGCAACAGATGATTGATTCTTTGAAGATGCTTCCTTCACATCCTGTAATTTACCTGGCTACACCTATTCCTGCCTTTAAGCCGACATGGAATATCAATGACAGTGTAATCGTAAATGGTATCAATCCTGTTATCCGCACATTGGCTAAGAAAAACAAGTGCCGGTTGATGGATCTTCACACCGCTTATGGACCTTATGCCAAACTTCAGCAGAAAGACGGAATTCATCCTACTGCCAAAGGTGCAGAAAAATTAGCAGAGCTTGTGATGGCAGTTCTGCAGGAAAAGCGTTGATACTGATTTTTTGAATCAGTATCAATTTACTCCTCCCGTCGAAATCATCGGCAGGGGGATTTTTTATTTGAAATACTTCATCTTTACTTCCGAAGGGACTCCCCGGAGGGCCTTCTCGATCGCTTCTGGTTTAGTCTTCCCCCAATTATAGGGATAGACTACTTTAGGGCGGATGAGCAGAACGGCTTCACGTAACTGTTTAAGGGTCATGGTATAAGGTTGGTTACAAGGCAGGAAGGCTATATCAATATGCTTCAGTTGCTTCATCTCCGGGATCAGTTCTGTATCTCCCGCAATGTAAACACGGAAACCATTAAAGTCGATGACATAGCCGTTTCCTATTCCCTTCTGATGAATTTTCCGGTATTTCTTCGTGATATTATAGGCCGGGACGGCATATACCGTGATGCCATTCCCCAGGATGGCTTTCTGTCCATTTGAGATGTGCATTCCACGATGATAATAGCGGTTCCAACTGCTTACATCCATGAGAATCTGTGTCTTAGAGCCATCGGTCAGTGCCAGAATCCCGGATTTGTCAAAGTGATCATCATGCTTGTGGGTTACGAGTATGTAATCGGCTTTCGGTTTATCGAAATATTCTACAATAGGGGGGACATTGCTGGCCACCGGGTCTATCTCAAATTCAAGACCATCATAGTTCATCTCAACTGAGGCGTGTTTGATGGGAGTGACAATCAGTTTCTTCCCATCTTTCATTATGTAAATATCTGCTCCTGAAGCAATCCTGTGACAGGCGTTTGTGAGAAAGACGGACAGGAATGCCAAAAGGATGAAGGATATTTGTTTCAGGCGGTGAAAATGGTCATTCATAATTATGAAAATTTTGTTGACTCTTGAGTTGTGGAAAGTCCTAGAGGAGATTCCCGTTACAAAAATAGCTAAATAATCGGTGGCCTCAAAGAATGAATCGTTAAAAAAGTGCTTCAAAGGATCTGATTTGTATCGTTTCCTTCTCCTTTTAGCTTGAGAAAGATCTGAAAATACTTACTTTTGAACAAAAAGAATAGTATTTGAACAAATTTATACGGTATGGTATTAGAAAGTTAATTATTTTTGCAGCGTTAAAGACTATTAATCTATCGTACAAGTAACTAAAAATTAAAACGTCATGAAAACTTCACCTACAAAACAAACAAAAAATGCATCGATGTTGTATCTTAGAGCCATCTCATGGTATCTGTTTCGGATAAAATAGAATTCATTTTATCCTGTTAAAATGGATTTCAGTAGAAGGACAATACCTGAGATGGAGGGAAAAGGACCATTCAGATCTGTTTATTGAGCAGAACCTCTGAATAGTCTGAGCAAATGCTTAAAAGATTTCCCTTAAGTGCTAATTTTTTATTATCTTTGCACAACATATATAAAATTAAACAAACACTGTCCGCTCTCAACATGATTCCTTTTTGCCGATAACAGTCAAATAAAAAAACTAAAACAAATTCCGGAATGACCTCTTGTCTGATGACAGGTCTGAAGGTAAAGTGAATCGTATAATAATTTTGATCAATAAATAATCAGTAAGTCTATGAATTCAAGAAGTAGATTCAATTTCTATTTTCCTGTTCTGATAGCTTGTTTTGTATTCGTATGTTGTTTTATGTGCAGTAGTCCAGCATACGCGCAAACACAGGATCAGATTACAGGTACAGTTGTCGATGACCATGGTGATCCGGTTATCGGTGCTACTATTTCTGTGAGCGGAAAAGCTCTTGCAGTAACCGATTTGGATGGTGCTTTTCATGTATCAGCCAATCCCGGTGCCAAACTCTCCGTATCCTATATTGGTTTCAAACCTAAAAACTTTATAGCTAAGGTCGGCGGAATGCGTATCTCCCTGTCTTCTGATGTCAATCAGATACAAGAAGTTCAGGTTGTAGGTTATGGCGTTCAGAAGAAGGTCACCGTTACAGGTGCAGTCTCCAGCGTTTCGGGATCGCAACTGGCGGAGACCCCTACGGGATCTATCAACAATATGCTTGCCGGTGCCGTAACCGGTCTTTCTTCTGTACAGGTGAGTGGCGAACCAGGTTCTGATGCCGCCACCATATATATCCGTGGTAAAGGAACTTTCAATTCATCTGGTCAGTCCCCCTTGCTGGAAGTAGATGGTGTAGAGCGTTCTTTCAATGATCTTAACCCGAATGATATTGAAAGCATTACGGTCTTGAAAGATGCTTCTGCTACGGCAGTCTATGGTGTACGTGGTGCAAACGGTGTCATCCTGGTGACAACAAAGCGCGGCAAGGAAGGTAAGGCCAGAGTGTCCTTCTCAACCAACTGGAGTGTGGTTGCCCCGTCAAAACCATTGAAATTGGCTAACTCATACGAGTATGCCACCTTCCGCAACTTGCGCGACCAGTATGATTTTACGCCGACAGCCTCAAATCCAACTTTTACTCCGGTTTTCTCAGACGCTGTCGTCCAGGCTTTCAAGACGCACAGTAATCCGATCCTCTATCCAGACTTGAATTGGATCAATTTTGTACTGGACAAGTCTACGCTTCAGACCCAGCATAATATGAACATATCAGGAGGTACGAAGGACGCCCGGTATTTTATTTCCGTGGGAGCCTTTACCCAGGACGGTATGTTCCATAAGTTGACACAACCATACGATAACAATTACAGTTACCAGCGTTTTAATTATCGTGCCAACCTGGATCTGGACGTCACCTCCTCGACAACCCTTTCCATGAACCTCAGCGGCATTGTGAGCAATAAGCGTAATCCTCGCGGTTCACAGGGGCCTACCGGATTTTTCAAGGAACTCTATTACACGACTCCGTTCTCCAGTCCTGGAATCATTGACGGTAAGTATGTCGTCTTTGACGGTACTTGTAGTTGGCTGCCTTTCCAGGGAGCTACAGGTGCCAACTACTATGGTGCCGGTTATTACAAGCAGAGTGTCAATACCCTGGATGTGGATATGATCTTAAAGCAGAAACTTAATTTTATTACCGAGGGACTTTCTTTCCAGTTGAAAGGATCCTATAACAGTTCTTTTACTGCTGATACAGACTGCTCTCAGTCGCTGCCTACTTATACTCCCGTTGTCACTACCAATGCAGACGGGACTCAGAATATTGCTTATAAGATGAATGGTGCCCTGGATGTCATGCATTACTCTACCAGTACGGGGAAGGGTCGTAACTGGTACATGGATGCCAGTATCAACTATGATCATAACTTCGGACTGAACCATGTCGGAGCCTTGCTCCTTTATAACCAGAGCAAAACTTACTATCCGAGTTCTTATCCTGCCATCCCGACGGGTTATGTAGGATTGGTGGGACGTCTGGCATACGACTGGAACAACCGCTATATGGCTGAGTTTGACTTCGGGTATAATGGCTCAGAAAACTTTGCCAAGAACAAGCGTTTTGGTAAGTTCCCCGCAGTCAGTGCAGGCTGGGTGTTCACCGATGAACCCTGGCTCAAGCCGATTACCAGGATCGTTTCTTTCGGTAAGCTCCGTGTCACCTACGGTGTAGTCGGAAATGACAAGATAGGTGGGAAACGATTTATGTATCTGCCGGATCCTTACTATATCAATGATGCCTCACTGCTTAACCGTGGCGGCCGTGCATACGACTTCGGTATCAGCGGGGCTATCCAGAATGCCGCCCTTGAGGCTGCCCGTAATAACCCTGATGTGACTTGGGAAAAAGCACATAAACAGAACTATGGTATCGACCTGCGTTTCTTCAAAGACAGACTGGGAACGACCTTTGATTACTATGTAGAGCATCGTGATCATATCTTACTGTACGACCAGACTGCTCCGGACTTGATAGGATTTACTCTTCCTGCTGCCAATTTGGGTAAGGTGAAGAGTTGGGGATGGGAAGTTTCCCTCTCCTGGGATGACCGCATTGGTAATGATATTAAATATAATCTCGGTCTTAACCTGTCTGATAATGAGAACAAGATTCTGGAAGAGAAGGAAGCTCCTCAGGACTATGCTTATCAGATGGCAAAAGGGCACCGTATCGGAGCACGTTCCCTGTATAAATTCTGGCGCTTCTATTATAAAGGATGTGAAGCAGATTATCAGAAAGAATTCGGTGAACCTTTCCCGACACAGTTTATCTCCGATCTCAGGCCGGGCGATGCTGTCTATGTTGATCTGAACCATGATGGTAAGATTGATTCTGATGATGCCAGCCGTGGGCTGAGCAAGAATACCGATGACCCGCACTTCATTTTAGGTTTCAATACCGGTTTTACCTGGAAAGACCTGAGTGTTTCAGCGCGTTGGACCGGGGCCTTTGGTGTCTCCCGTATGTTGGGAGGAACCTTTATGCGTCCGTTCCATAGTAATGTGAATAATGATACCGGAGGTCTCTTACAATATATGTATGATAATACCTGGACAGAGGATCACACGGATGCGTTCTATCCACGTCCTACCGGTGACCGGGCTGCAGCACAGAACTATATTAATTCTACGCTCTATGAGGTGAATGCAAGTTATCTGCGCTTGAAATCCTTTATCATTTCTTATAATCTTCACTTCCCGTTCCTGCAGAAACTGAAGATCCAGAGATGTGCCGTTTCTTTCAGTGGTTATAACATGCTTACCTTTACCAGTTTCAAGTGGGGGGACCCGGAGTCTCAGGTAACTGATGCACCACAGTATCCATTAACCAAAACCTATTCTTTAGGTCTTCAGATTAATTTCTAATTCTAAATTCAAAACGTCCTATGAAATTAATAAATAAGGGTATATTTGCTGCAGTACTTGGGTGTGTCATCCTTTCTGCAGTCTCCTGTACCGATGAAATTAAATTCGGGAGCGCTTTCCTGGAAAAAGCTCCCAGTGGTGATGTCACAGAGGATACGGTCTTCAACAGCGCTGAATATACCAAACAGTTCCTGGCTGGGATCTATTCCCTGCAGTACTATGGGTTACCGTATAAACATTCCAATAGTTTTCCATATACATACTCTACTTATGCTACGAAGTTTGATGACATGACAGACTGTTATCTGAGCAATTTCTCCAATGAGCCGGGTAGTATTGCATACTATACGGGGACATTGAATTCTAGTTATGGTGGGGATGGTCTGCTGTTTGATTATCGATGCAATAACACTTTTGAGGCCATTCATAATTGCTGGCTGTTAATAGAGAATGTAGACCGGGTGCCCGATATGGATGCGGCTACTAAAGCTGAGTATAAGGCAGAAGCAAAATGCCTGATGGCTGCCAAATATTTTGATGCCTTCAAGTTCTATGGTGGGATGCCGATCATCAAGAGTACCTTCAGTGGTACGGATGCTACCTATCATCTCCCTCGGGCTACCGTTGAAGAGACGGTCAACTATATGATCAGTCTGTTGAATCAGGCTATTCCTTATCTGCCCTGGACAGTAGCTAACCCGGAGTCGGATGCGGGCCACTGGACGAGAGCCGGGGCAATGGCCCTGAAGTGCAAGATCTGGCAATTTGCCGCTTCTCCGTTGTTTAATTCCAGTGAAGGATACTATGGGGGCACTTCTGATGCTGAAAAGCAGCACCTGGTCTGGTATGGAGGGTACAAACCGGAACTGTGGGATTCCTTATACAATGCCTGCAAGGATTTCTTTACAGAGTTAGATGCCCGTGGAGGCTATGCTCTGGTACAGGCCGATGGCCATCGCCCTCAGGACTATTGTAATGCTTTCCGTAAAGCTTATTATAATGCCAAGAGTCCTGAAATCCTGCATTTTACCCGTGTAGTAAACACTGATGCCTATAAGTCCAGTACATACGCCTGGCATTCCTGGCAGGCAATAGGTCGTTGCAGTACCAATCCGACCTTTGATTATATGACGATGTTCGGATGGGCTGATGGGAGACCGTTCAACTGGGCTCAGATGACGGATGCCCAGAAGGATACCATGTTCACCACTGGTGGAGGTGATGCTACTCATGTGCACTATACCCGCGATCCCCGTTTGTATGAGACTATGCTCGTCTGCGGTGAGGCTACCAGTATGGATGAGGCTACTGGAAATCTGAGTGGCCGTATGCGTGAGATGTGGATCGGTGGCGGCGCTTCTGGCGTGAAATGCTACTATAGTGAATCCGCGTTTGCCAATGCTTCTATTACGGAAGCTACGAGTCAGTTTGGAACAGGCCTGGGTAACCAGAAATATTACTGTAATACGGACGGTATCCGTTCTCCCTATCAGATCCAGTGGTGCTATCTCCGCCTGAGTGACATCTATCTGACCTATGCGGAAGCAAAACTGCAGAAGGGTGATCTGAAGGGGGCTATTGCGCTGATAGACAAGGTCCGGGCCCGTGTGGGACTCGAAGGACTGGAGGCTGCCTATCCGGATGAGCATCTGTCGACGAACAAGGATCAACTTCTGAACCGTCTTCTTCAGGAGCGTGTCTGTGAACTCGGTCTGGAAGATACCCGCTATTTTGACCTGATCCGTTACAAGCGGGCAGATATCTTTGAGCAACCGGTTCATAAATTATTGACTTATCCGCTTCATGATGACGGTACTCCGTATGGATCAAACGAGGAGACGCGGTGGTTTGGATATAACCAGAAGCATCATATCAAGTATCCCACAAAGTTCAAGTATGAGACGCAGGAAGTAAAGCGGACTCGTATCTGGTGGACGGATGGATTTGATCCGAAATGGTATCTGGAGCCTTGGCCGTTGACAGAAGTCAATAAGGGTTATGGACTGGTTCAGAACCCTGGATGGTAATTCTCTTTCATATTAATCCAAGTATGAATATTAATCATTAAGTTTGAAAATAATGAATAAGAAAAATATATTGGTTCCATTGTTCGTCGCTCTTTCTTTGCCAATGGCGGCTCAGAAAGAAGATATCAAGGGAGTAGTACTTGACCAATGGAACAAACCGGTATCGGGGGCTGTCGTCATAGATGTCAATCATCCTGACCGGATCGTTTCTACTGCAAAGGATGGTTCCTTTTCTCTTGCCGGTGGTGAGGTGTTAAAGGTGGAAGCGCCTAACCAGAGTGAGAAAATGGTAAAGGTTTCGGGAAATCAACCCATAGTAGTGAAGTTTGGCTATTCTTCTCGGCCGGTAGACAATGGCTCCGGTAAGATCCTCACGGAGCGTGAGTCCACCGGAAGTGTGGCCGGGGCGTGGGGCGCAGACATTGATAAGCGTTCTACGAAGGATGTCGGCCAGGACTTGTTCGGTCAGGTCCTCGGCTTGCAGACCCTTCAGGAATCTTCCCGTTTTGGAGGTACTTCCACGTCTAATTATATCCGTGGTATCCAGAGTACGAGCAGCCATCCTCTGATCATTGTCGATGGTATAGAACGTGAGATCACGGATATTACACCTGAAGAGGTGGAGAATGTTACTGTCCTGAAGGATGCGGCAGCGGCAGCTCTCTATGGCTATAAAGGGGCTAACGGAGTGCTGGTCATCACTACCAAGCATGGACTGTATAATAAGAAAGAGATACATGCTTCCTATGAGCACTTGTTCAACTGGATGGAGCGTCGTCCGTCTTTCGTAGATGGCTATACCTACGCCAGCGCGGTGAATGAGGCCCGTGCGAATGAGGGCTCTACACCGGTATTTGATGAGAATTCACTGAATGCTTATAAGAATGGTACCCTGCCTTATAATTTCCCTAATGTGAACTGGCTGGATGAGGTGTTCCGTGATGTTTGCTCAACGGATAATTTCAATCTCAGTTTCCGTGGTGGTGGCTTGAAATTCCGTTATTATACTTTCTTCAATCTGGTCAACAGCAATGGTTTTACGAAACAGCCGAATGAGAATGACGGTTATTCTACTCAGGAAAAATACCAGAAGGCTAATATCCGCTCCAACTGGGATATAGACCTGAGCCCGAAGACCAAGCTGACGATCCACTTGCTCGGCACCCTTGCGGAATCCAATTATCCGGGGAATAATGCTGACCTTTGGTCGGATATTTATAATGTTCCCTCTGGTGCGTTTCCTATAAAAACGGCAGATGGAACATGGGGAGGAAACTCTCAGTTTGCCGGGACAATGAATCCTGTAGCTCAGGCCGTCGGTGCTGCCTACAGCAAGAACCACCGTCATACCTTTGATGCTGATATGGAGCTGACGCAGAATTTTGATTCTTTACTGAAGGGACTTACCGGTTCTTTCCGTCTGGCCTACGATAATACTTCGTTGATTACGGAGGATCACTCCCGGCTCTATAACTATGGCATGGAATCGGTAACGGGGTGGGAACCCGATGGCTCGGTCGCCTCAACGTCCAACTATCTGTATACGGTAAACTCTACCGCCATGGATGAAGGTTCAAGCTTGAGCAGTTATAATAAATTGTTCAATTACTATCTTCAGATGGCATACGACCGCACTTTCGGTGAACATTCCATCTATGCGCAGGCTCGGTGGGAATATGAGTACAAGAACTGGCAGGGCTTGAATACCACTAATTATCGTTTGGGAGGTTCCTTTTATACACATTATGGTTTCAAGAACCGTTATTTCTTTGATACTTCATGGGTTTATGAAGGGAGCAATGTGCTGGCACCGGGGCATAAGTGGACCCTGTCACCTGCTTTTTCAGCAGCCTGGCTGATCTCTGATGAGCCTTGGGCTAAGAATGTCAGTTGGCTTAACTTCCTGAAACTTCGTGCTTCCTGGGGAGTACAGAACGTGGATGCTATACCTGTGGATGATTATTGGGAACAACTCTACCAGGGTTCCGGGAACGGCTATCGTACAGGAACGGACTTCGGCTATGGTAACGGACGTTATGAAATGGCTCGTCTGGCCAGTGAGGCTAAAAAGCATGAGCGGGCTTATAAATTTAATGTCGGTTTTGATGCCACTGTTCTTGACGGACTGGACCTGACCTTTGATTATTATCTCCAGCATCGTGACAATATCTGGTTCTCTGCCGGGGGAAAGTATACGACCATTTTAGGTGAAGATGCTCCGTACGAGGCTGCCGGCCAGATCAACAGCCATGGCGTGGAGTTAGGAATCAACTGGATCAAGACGATGGCTGACGGCTGGACTTTTAATTTCGGCGGCAACTTTGCTTACAATCGGAATATTGTCAAGAATATGCTTGAGGAGCCTCGTGCTTACTCGAATCTGGTCATGACCGGTAAACCTTACGGACAACTGGAAGGTCTTCAGGCCATTGGCTTGTTCAAGGATCAGGCGGATATTGATGCCAGTCCGAAACAGAACTTCGGGGCTGTCTACCCTGGTGATATCAAGTACAAGGATGTCAATGGTGACGGCGTGATCGATGGGAATGATGTCAAGGCTATCGGCTATAATACAACTTGTCCTGAAATCTACTATTCTTTCAAACTCGGTGCTGAGTATAAAGGTATTGGTATGGACGCGCTCTTTCAGGGGACGGGGCATTATTCGGCAATGATGAGCAGTCTCCTTGTCCGCCCGCTGACCGCAAGTACAAGTATCTCCAAGGAATATTACGATCATCGCTGGACACCGGAGAACCAGAATGCCAAATATCCGCGTCTGGCTTACCAGAGCAGTCCGAACAACTACCGGAACAGCAGTTTCTGGATGCTGGATCGTTCTTTCCTGAAACTCCGCTATGTCGAGGCTTATTATAATTTCCCTGCTTCCCTGCTTCATCATCTGAAAGTCGTAAGCAAGGCAAAGTTTTACGTCCGTGGCGTCGATCTCCTCTGTTTCGATCATATCAAGATCGCTGATCCTGAAACCTATAACACGTTGCGTCCTCTGACCAGAAGTGTAGTAGCAGGTCTCAGTTTCGATTTCTAATGTTGGATGATTAATATAAGACACAATGAAAATCAATAAAATTATATTCGGCATAGCTTGTGTACCCCTCGTCCTGGTCTCTTGCAGTGACCAACTCAACTATCATGAGTATGATAATGTGAACAAGGATTATATCTCCCGGATTTATGACCGGGTAGATGGCCTGGTTTCCAATATCTATTGTCAACTGGATTATGATTATGGTGACAATTATGGAGGGGGGATGCTCGCTTCAGCCTCTGATGAGGCTGTGTATTGCAATACCAGTGCTTCAGTCAATGATTTCTTCAATGGCTCCTGGAGCCCTTCTGATCCTTTGTCTGCTCAGTGGGGGGCCAGTTATTATGCCATCGCTGATTGCAATGATTTCCTGTACAACTTCAAGGATCTGGACTTTAAGGATCAGTTGAATACGGATAATTATTACCGTAATCTGGCTCAGTACAAGCGATTCCCATACGAGGTAAAACTGCTTCGGGCTTATTTCTATTTCCTCCTGGTCCGTCAGTATGGGGCCATACCTTACTATACGGCTAACCTGACTGCAGAGCAGAGGAATGTCCTGAAACAGATGCCGGCAGAGGATGTGCTGGATTCCATTATTGCTACTTGTGACTCCGTTCAGGATCATCTCCCGATGGATTATACAAATTTAGGCTCCAACACCATGAGCCCTGCTGAGACTGGTCGTTTCAACAAGTTGGTCGCCATGTCCCTGAAGGCACGTGCCGCCCTGTATGCTGCCAGCCCGCTTTTCAATACGGACGGCTCCCACAATGACAAATACCTGCTGGCTGCTCAGACCTGCCAGGCTGTGCTGGACTCAGCGGCTATTCAGGGTATTCATTTAGGAGCTTATAACAGTAACTGGGGACCGAACAATTTTATGCCTGGGAACAGCAATAATCCTGAACTGATCTATGCACGTCGTGTGGATGATTATGGAAAACCGGAGTCCAGGAATTTCCCTGTGGGTATAGCCAGTGCCGGTGGGGGCGGTAACTGCCCGAGTGAGACACTTGCCGAGGCTTTCCAGACCAGGAACGGCTATGATGTGGTCCTGACGGATACGGGATTTGAAAGCAAGGATCCGACTTTTGATCCGAAGAATCCTTTTGCAGACCGTGATCCTCGTTTTGCCATGGTTTTTGCGGTAAATGGCGAAAAGGGATGGCCGATAGCTAATAGTGACGGACTTGAGACCTTCTATGGCGGGATCAGCGGAGAGCCGAAAGTCGGCGGCACTCCTACCGGTTATTACTTGAAAAAACTCCTGGACGGGAGTCTGGATCTTTCTGCTACAGGACGGAAGAAGACTTCCCGCCATTCATGGATGACATTCCGGCTGGGCGAAATCTATCTGGACTATGCTGAGGCTGCCTTCCGTGCTACCGGTTCCTATACTGCTGTTCCCAAGGGGTGTCTGCTCTCTGCTCTTCAGGCTGTGAACATCATTCGACAGAGACCGGGAGTAAACATGCCGGCATTGCCGTCCACGATGACCAACGAGGAGTTCTGGGAGAAGTATAAGAATGAGCGCTTTGTGGAAATGTGCTTCGAGGACCAGCGCTTCTTTGATGTCCGCCGCTGGAAAGAGGCTGATGAATATTTCAAGAAAGTAAAGGAACTTAAGATCACGAAGAACAGTGATGGATCATTGGTCTATCGTCCTGATTATCAAACTCGTGAATGGGATGATAAAATGTATTTCTTCCCGATCCCGCAGATTGATATTCTCAAGGCTAAGGGTAATCTGACACAGAATCCCGGATGGGGGAAATAGAGGATATGATTTCTGAGACAACGGTTGTCTGTTGAAATCATAAATGGTTGATTTAGCCTGGACCGGGATTTCCATCCCGGTCCTTTTTTCTTGTTTGTTTTCCATCTCTGGGAGTCATGGGGCCTTGCCTGATCCTGTCCTTGACTTTTTACCAGTCTTGAAGAAAAAAGAATAAAAACTATTAAAAATGTTGTTTTAATCTGAATAATTTATTAAATTTGTCCTTTATAAGACAAGTCCAGGACCACGAACGACTTGTAGTGTTGCTGAACCATGAAAAGATTTATTTCCGAAAGGAATCTGCCGGAGAGATGATTCTTCCATTGATGTTTTTCTAAGGGGAAATCCTGTAAAGAACAGAGGGGAAGGATATCCTTTTAAATGATGTAGACATGAAGAAATGGTACTTCTTTTTTGCGCTTTTTGCTCTGCTTTCCATAAGGGTTAATGCACAGGAAAAAATAGATCTTGCCGGTTACTGGTGGTATACCACTGACGAGATTACTGCACCTTCCTCTCTCATTCATAAGGTGGGGAAAAGGATTTCCCTGCCGGGTTTTCTCCTGACAAATCGTGAGGGAGGTCTGATGCCCCTGGCGTTGAAAGAGATAAATCTGCTCAATGATTCCAGTTATTTCCTCGATTCTTTTATGGCCAGGCCTCATCGGTCTGGAGTGGCACGACTGGCGTCCTTATCTGAGCCTGAAACTAACTATGTAGGTACCGTGTGGTATTGGAAATCCGTCTGTGTTCCTAAGGAATGGAAGCGGTCTCGTGTCATCCTGTTCCTGGGACAACCGCATGTGGCAACAACTGTTTATGTTAATGGCAGCAAGGTAGGACAGTCCTTGATGAATTCTTTACCCTATCAATATGATATTACATCCTCTTTATCTTTTGGCGGCATGAATCAGATAGCTGTTGAGGTCAATAATGGGATCAGAAGTCTGGCTTTGGATACAGATTCGGGCACAGGATCTTCGGTGGAGAAAGGTAACTGGAATGGTATTGGTGGAAGAATAGAGTTGCTGGCAAGGGCGAAGCAGGCGGTCTTGAAGGTCAGAGTAGGGGAGTATGATGAGCAGAAACATTCCCTTCAGGTTTTCTTGCAAGGTGATAAGGGTTTTGAAAAGGGATTAAAGTTCTTGCTTGAGGATAGTCCTGTCAAGGTGCTGGGCGTGGAAGGCCGACCTGGTCAGGATGGAGCGGAGTCACGGGAATATCATCTCTCCTGTTTCTTGGATAAGTGGGATGAGTTTCATCCGAACACTTATGAACTTGGTGTGGTGATCAAGAGAGATACGATGTCTACTGTTTTCGGGGTTCGTGACATCAGTGCCAAGGGAGGAGAATACTATATCAATGGCCGGTCTGTTTCGTTTCACGGAACAGTAGCTGATAGTGATTTCTCCTTGACCGCCTATCTTTCCACGGATGTGGATTTCTGGTTTAATCTCTTTAAGCATTATAAGGAACAGGGGATCAATGTCATTCGTTTCCATCATCATTTTCCTTCTGAAGCTGCTTTTACCGCTGCTGACTGTCTGGGATTTTATCTGGAAATGGAGGGCCCTGCCTGGCCGTATGCCGTAGGGAGTAGTCCCGGGGAGACGCTGGCAGAGCAGAACAGGGTGAGAGAAAGCAAGCATATTGTGGATATTTATGGTAATCATCCGAGTTTTGTAATGATGTTTGCTGCCAATGATTCTTATGGAAAGACCTTGAAGAAGGATGAAGGCTGGATTAGGCAAATGTCCCGGTATGATCCTCGGAGAATCTATTGCGAAGTTGCTGATGACAATCGTTTGGCTTTGGAACAGACGGGTGAAGAGAAGTCGGCCGGAGACTCTCGGGGCGGGGATGGGACTGCACCTGCTTTCTTGCAGAGATAAAATCCCGGATTCATGGATCTTTGAGGGCCCTGGCATCTGAGAAGGGGGATTCCGATAGACTTTTAAGCATGGAGGCGAAGGGAGTGTATGGAGTTTAAGTAATTTCTTCTCCTTTGGAAAGAAGGAGAGGTATGAACGGAAATAATAACTGAAACAATATCAAAAACGAAGGACTATGAAACGATTTGCTTTTAAAATGTATCTGAAACCGGGTTGTGAAAAAGAGTATGCCCGGCGTCATGCTGCGATCTGGCCTGAGATGGTGAAAATGATCAAGGAAGATCAGGGCGTCAGCAACTACAGTATTTTCTGGGATAAGGAAACTAACCTTTTGTTTGCTTATCAGGAATGTAATAAAGATGTTAATACTCAGGATACCAGCCATGTCGACCCGGTGACCCAGAAATGGTGGGATATGATGGCTGACCTCATGGATACAAACAAGGATCATTCTCCGGTAAGTGTACCCTTAAAAGAACTTTTCCATTTGAAGTAAACTCAAATGCGGGATCCTGTATTTGAGACAGACTGATGAAAATGCAGAGATGTTTGATTACTGTTCATCAGATCTTTGTGTTCATGACTTTTTACACTGGCTTGTGTCGCCTGTACCGGATTTTGTTCACATTTGCGGATAAAATCCAGGGAGGACCGGACAAGCCAGTTCTTGAATATGATCATTAGCCTATCCGTTCCTCTTTTTAGTAAGTACGAAACGTATGTCCTTCTGAACTGTTCTGTGGTGGCTCAAGAGAAAGAGGGGGGCTATTGATGGCCCCAGATGATCCTGTCAAGGGCTTGATAGCGATTTTCCATAGCCGGATCCGTTTTCATGCAAGTATTTGTGTCGATCAGAAGAACAGGAGGAACTTCTTTGTCATTAACCGGTGTCCATTCAGGCAGTCCCAGTCCATTAGGATTTCCTGTCTTGATAAAATTGGCGTAATAGTTTTCAAAGATGTCAGAGACCATATAATCATCCGGTTGCCAGTCATAGACACGGTTGGTAGGCAGATTCCCCATCGCATATTCAATGTCGGCAGAGTGTACGGCACCTTTTGCGCGAGGCTGTGAAGTCTGGCTCCCAGCATCAATGATACCACCGGCCAGTCCTGCTATCTTTCCGGAAATGCGCATGACCGGACGGGGATGGGCGTAGAGGTATCGATATACAGGCTGCTTGCAAGTTTGAGCCTGCATGTTTCCCCATTTCCAGGTGCTGAAGGCGATGAAGAGATCGCCGGTAAAGTTATGTCCAGGCATCCCTTTGGCCTCTGCATCCGTCGTGATTCCGTAAAGTCCAAGTACTTCATCTGCATGACTGCCATAGACGGCTTGTGCCATCTGCTTGAGATGAACTACTGTGCTTTCCTGATCAGGCAGGGCAGACTCCAGGCTGTTCCCTCCTATAAGCAAAGGTACCTGGGCTTGTCCCCCACGCATGAAAATGTCTACAGGCTGTTCAGGGATAAAGTAATTATCGATGTTGTAGGTGAATCGTCCGATCGTGTCTGATAACTTCATGAGTTTTTCAGCAGACAAGGCCCTTAAATCCCTGATATTCTTGAACCCCATCTTTTTCGCGGATTCCATTCCCGCCCTTTCGGCTTGCTTCAGGGTCGGAAGTTGGTGAAATCCCATTACTGATCCACTCGAACCTATGGCCTGCTGGAATAATCCTTTGGCTAAATGAGAGGCCATGAGGATACTGACAGACATTGATCCTGCTGATTCGCCTGCAATTGTGATATGGTCAGGATCTCCGCCGAAGGCGGCTATATTGTCTTTTACCCATCTGATCGCTGCGACCTGATCCAGAAAGCCATAGTCACCTGATCCCTTGTAAGTCGTTTCCCTGGACAATTGTGGATGGGCAAAAAATCCGAAGATCCCCTCACGATAGTTGGCGGTGATGGCCACGATTCCCTTTCTTGCCATTGACATCCCGTCATATCGTGGCTCGCTGCCGCTACCGGCTATCAGTCCTCCACCATTGAAATAGATGATGACCGGGAGTTTTTCCTGAAAGGTCTTTGCCGGCGTCCATATATTCAGGTAGAGGCAGTCTTCGCTCACCTTCCTGGTGCCGAAGTTCATGTCTCCGAAGACCGGCTCCTGCATGGGGTTCGGACCGAACTCCCTGGCCTGGCGTACTCCCTCCCAGTGGGCTGCGGGCTGCGGCGCTTTCCATCTCAGTTGACCAACAGGGGGAGCTGCAAAGGGGATACCCTTGAAGATGCTGATCCCGGATTCATACAGGCCTTCAACGATTCCTTCTCGTGTTCCCACCTGAGGATTATTCCGGGCAGATGCCGTGCTGCAGAGCAGGATGGCCATCAAAGTAAAAATAGTCTTTTTCATGTGATTTGTAATTTTCATTATTCGTGATTAAGGTGTGCCCTGCCATTTCCCTGGTCCTTCATGAGAATTTCGGGTGAGCGTTTTCCTTCTGTTCATATCTGGAAGACAGGGAGCGGGTCGGATCGGCGGGCAATTATCGGGTAACTGGATTCTCTTGAAATTCAGGGATCTGGACACCCTTGAGACTGGGCGCATGGATACATCTCAGGTTGTCTTTCAACTGTTCCGTACTGCTTGCCCCTATTAGTACGGAGGTTACGCCATGTTGTGCCAGTATCCAGGAAAGGGCCAGATCGGCCAGTGATTCATCGTGTTGGGCCGCGATGGCATGGAGACTCTTTAGATATTGAAGGAGTTTGGGGGTCAGGACAGACTGGTCTAAAGAATTGTGCTGAGACATCCGGCTGTCCGCAGGGATACCGTTGAGGTAACGGTCTGTAAGTAATCCTTGTGCTAAAGGAGAGAACGAGATAAATCCGATACCATGGTCTGCACAGTAGTTGAGGATGCCTTCTTTTTCCGGTGATCGGTCGAGGAGGTTCAGACGGCCCTGGTAGATCAGCAGGGGTACGTCCCGCTTCCGGAGATATTCGTCTGCAAACTGAAGGGCCTTGAGTGGCCAGCGGCTGATCCCGATATAGAGGGCTTTGCCCTGGCGGACGATGTCTACAAGAGTTTGAAGAGTTTCTTCCAGCGGTGTGTTCGGATCATACCGGTGGCTATAGAAGAGATCTACATAGTCGAGGTGCATCCGCCGGAGACTCTGGTCAATACTGGCCATGAGGTATTTCCTTGATCCCCAGTTGCCGTATGGTCCGGGCCACATCTCATATCCGGCCTTGCTGCTGATAAAAAGTTCATCCCGGTAAGGATGGAAGGTGTCGTCCATAAGGTGCCCCATGGTCTCTTCTGCGGAACCGTAAACAGGCCCGTAATTGTTAGCCAGGTCGAAATGTGTAATGCCATGATCAAAGGCAAAACGGGTTATCTCCCGGCTTCTTTCATACGGATTGATACTCCCGAAGTTATGCCAGAAACCGAGACTTACTTCAGGCAGGAGTATGCCGCTGTTTCCGCATCGTGCATATTCCATGCCGTTGTTGTAACGGTTGCCATTGGCAGTGTAATGTTCTGAAATCATATTGGATAGGATTGAATAGTTTTCTCAATACAAATATAAGGATTAAAAACGAATATAGGCTTATCTTTAAAGATCTTTATTACAATAGATAGATTTTGTCTGTTGCCTGGCTTGGGAAAACGGTTATGTCTGAATCGTAATTCCGGAAAAGTGCTCCTTTTGCGGGTCTGGTCTTACAGATTTGAATAAAATGAATATTTTTTGAACGGAATTCTTTTAATGATTCTTATATATTTTATATCTTTGCATGGGTGGACGGATATTTGCTCCGCCATTTATGATGCCCGATGCTCACGATCTTTTTTAAGAAGGAATAAACTATTAAAACTAATTGATGATGAAAAGAAAATTTGCCATGCTTTGCCTGTCTGCATTTCTGTCGGCGGTCGTCCTGCCCGTTTCCATGAAAGCTCAGGTACCTGCTCCGATGGCCGATGTAAACCATGTAGTGGATCTGACCCTGGACAGTCTGAGTAAAGCCCAGATGGCCCGTCCTGTTCCTGGCTCTAGCCGGATAGGTAATCATCCGGTCCTTTTTCTGATCGGTAATTCTACCATGCGTAACGGAACCCTGGGGGATGGCCATAATGGCCAATGGGGCTGGGGATTCTACGAACATGTCTTTTTTGACCCTCACAAAATAACCGTTGAGAATCAGGCTTTGGGAGGCATGAGCAGTCGTACTTATTACAATAAACTCTGGGCTCCTGTACGGGATGCCATTCGGCCCGGTGACTGGGTGATTATTTCCATCGGGCATAATGACAATGGCCCCTATGACCGGGGACGGGCCCGTGCGAGTATTCCTGGTACTGGCATGGATTCTCTTCATGTCATCATCCAGGAGACTGGTGTGCATGAGACCGTCTTTACTTACGGGGAATATATGCGGAAATTTATCCGGGACATCCGCCAGCGGGGTGGAAATCCTATTCTGATGTCCTTGACCCCTCGGGATGCCTACAATCCGAAAACAGGAAAGGTGGTCAGGGGGATCTGGACACAATGGCTGGAAGAGGTGGCCGCAACATACGGGGTCCCATTTGTAAACCTGGATGAGATCTCTGCAGAAAAACTCGATCATTACAGTCCTTGGAAAGAGAAGTATATGTTTTATATTGACCATATCCATAGCAGCAGGTTCGGCGCGATGATGAATGCGCGCAGTGCGGCGGAGGGTATTGCTGAGAGTCCTGATCCTGCCTTGAGACCCCTGCAGGAGATGATGCTCCCTGTGGCCTTGCCTACGGAACCGGTAAAGCGTGAAAAGGGAAAACCTGTGGTCTGGATTACCGGTGACAGTACGGTCAAGAACATGGATAAGGATAAGAACGGCATGTGGGGCTGGGGATCGCAGGCTTATACCGTCTTTGACAAGAAAAAGATTACTTGTTTCAATGCTGCAAAAGCAGGCAGTTCTACACGTACTTTCTTAAATGACGGCCGTTGGGATCGTGTCTATAATAGCCTTCAACCGGGAGATTTCGTGCTCATCCAGTTTGGACATAATGATATTGGGCCTATTGACCATGATAAGGAACGTGGCGTGATAGCCTGTGCGCAGGATACAGATCATGTTTACCGGTCTGCCCGTGACGGACATTATGAAGTGGTCTACAGTTTCGGGTGGTATCTGAAGAAATTCATTGATGATGTCCGTGAGAAGGGGGCTACACCGATCCTTGTCTCGCTCACGCCTCGTAATGAATGGAAAGACGGGAAGATAGAGCGGCGTAATGATACCTATGGTAAATGGTACCGTGAGGTAGTCAAGACAACTGGCGTTGAATTCGTTGATTTGCATAATCTTACTGCTGACTGGTTGGACAAGCATTGTGGCAGTAAGTCAAAAGCTTCAAAATATTATAACCATGACCATACCCATAACAGTCTGGCCGGCGCCAGATTAAATGCAAAGGATATTGCCAGGGGATTGAAGGCCATCAAGAGTCCTTTGGCCAAATACCTGAAGTGAGGGATGGAAGGGCTCTGAATCCTGCCTCCCGGCATTTGTGATCTTGGCTTGAGGGGAGGACTTTCTGAAATCCAATAGTAACAATCTATTTACAATATGAAGAGAACACTAATTTTAGCCGTTGTACTTCTGACAACATTAACGGGGTACAGCCAGACTTTTGATATGACGAAGCCACAACCTGTTTATAAGGATGCGGTAGGCTATGGCTATGATATCTTGCCTGTTCCGGACAGAAAATCCACGAAACCTTTTTTCTTTTCTGTCAAGGTTCCTGACGGAAATTATAAGGTAACGGTCACGTTGGGGAGCAGGCGCAGGGCTGCACAGACCGTGGTGCGGGCTGAGAGCCGCAGGTTATTTCTGGAAAACACATTTACGGCAAAGGGCAAGTTCAAGACTTTTTCTTTTGTCGTCAATAAGCGCTCACCATATATTTCCGATAAGGAACAGGTACTGTTGAAACCGCGTGAACGCGGGTCTTTGGACTGGGATGACAAACTTACACTGGAGTTCAATGGCCCGTCACCTGCTGTGAAGAGGATCAGTATTGTCCCGGACAGTGCCGTGACTACACTCTTTTTGTGTGGTAATTCAACGGTGGTCGACCAGGCAAAAGAACCCTGGACAAGTTGGGGACAGATGGCTCCGCGTTGGTTCACTGATCAGATCTCTGTCTCTAATCAAGCTGAAAGCGGGTTGACGGCAACCTCTTTCTTACGTCAGAACCGTCTGGACAAGATCCTTACGATGCTGAAAAAAGGGGACTGGGTGTTCTGTGAATTCGGTCATAATGATCAGAAAGAGCATGGACCGGGCGATGGTGCCTGGTATAACTTTACTTATGCCTTGAAGATTTATATTGATAAGGTGCGCAGGGCAGGTGGAAATATTGTCTTTATCACACCTACAGAACGGAGATTCTGGAAGGATGACAATAAGCATATCCGTGAAACTCACGGAGATTATCCGGAGGCAATGCGTGTCGTGGCAAAACGTGAGGGCGTTCCACTGATCGAACTTCACTATATGACCCGCACGTTCTTTGAAACTTTAGGCTTTGAGGACAGCAAGCGTGCTTTGGTTCAATATCCGGCGAATACTTTCCCCGGACAGACAAAGGCTCTTGCAGACAACACCCATTTCAACCCGTACGGAGCTTATGAGGTCGCCAAGATGGTGGTGATGGGGATGAAAGAGGATCATCTGCCTATGGTTCAAGATCTTCGAAAGGATTGGAAAGACTATGATCCTGCCCATCCGGATGACTGGAAAACCTATAAATGGTATCCGGCTCCGATGATTGATCTGGTCAAACCGGCCGGAAATTAAGGAGATCTATCCGGTGTTCGGATCCTGGGAAAGGGGACAGGGACGTCCTGCCGTCGACTGATCGCAGAGGGAAGGTTCCGGTTGCCCTGAAAAGGGCTGGGTCAGGAGTGGAACGGGCGATTTTGATTTAAAATAGATTTTTATTGAACACAACAAATGAAGAAAATATTACTATTAGCTGCAACTTTATGTTTCACCCTGGCTGTAGATGCGCAGCGTGATACCTTGAATCTTGATTTTGGCTGGCAGTTTAAACTGGTCAGGTCTGATGTCCAGCCTGCTCAAATCAACTTCCATTCGTCAGATGTGCAAGATGTCGATTTGCCTCATGATTTCCAGATTTCCCAGCCCTGGATGAAACCTGCACCGGGGGAACGGGCTGACTTTAGTGATCAGGCTGCCAATGTGAAGAGCCGTTTGTCGGCCCGGGCTTTCAAGGAAATGGGCTCAGGGGCGTACAGAAGGGTGCTGCATGTGCCTGCTGAATGGAAGGGACGCCGGCTTGTACTTGATTTCGGAGGAATCATGCTGGTCGGGGATGTCTATCTGAATGGGGAACGAATAGGGGGTACAGACTATGGATATGTCGGTTTCGGAATAGATATTACGGACAAGGTAAGGTATGGTTCTGATAATGAAATCATCGTGATTGCCAATACGATGGGCCCGAATAATTCGCGCTGGTATACGGGTGGCGGACTTTACCGTGACGTCCATCTGCTGTTGACCGATTCTCAGTTGTATTTTGCCCGTCATCCTTTGTTTATCACGACAAAGGATAACCGGTTGGTAAATATTACGGCAGAAATTTGCCATTATAGCAGACAGAAGAGCGGCAGGGTTCAAGTGCGTATCCTGGATGCCACGGGACAGGCCGTGGCTCAGAAGGACAGTATGATGGTGTTCTCTCCGAGGCGTCATGATAAGGAATATGTCCTGACCCCGGTTCCTTTACCGGATCCTCAACTCTGGTCTTGCGATCACCCGTATTTGTATACTGCGGAAGTGTCGGTGTATAAAGCTGACGGGACCCTGGCTGACCAGGTGACGGAACCCTTCGGTGTCCGTACTTTCGAGTTTTCTCCTCAGTTCGGATTGAAACTGAATGGCAGGAAATTGCTTTTGAAGGGGATCGCAAACCATTCTACTTTTGGCCCTCTCGGGGCTGCTGTCTACCCTCGTGCGATCGAGAAAACCATCAAGACCTTGAAGGCCTTTGGCTTTAATCATATCCGTACGTCTCACAATCCTTACAGTGAGGATTTTTACCGTCTGTGTGACAAATACGGGATCGTCGTCCTGGACGAACTTTATGATAAGTGGCTCAAGCAGTATGCCGGTGGCCGTACGGACTGGACGAATCTGTGGCAATATGATGTGCCTGAATGGGTGAAGAGGGACCGGAGTCATGCCTGTGTTGCCTTCTGGAGTCTGGGGAACGAACTCCAGACCTATCCTGATTTGCCTTTTAATGACTGGGGGGTCACGGCCTATCGCTTGCAGCATACCCTGTTGTATCGCTATGATGCCACCCGGCCGGTGACGGTGGCCATGCATCCTCGCGGACGCAACTGGCAGACCGATTCTCTGCCTTGTGACCTGGCGATGATTACGGATATTCAGGCTTATAATTACCGGTATATGTATTTCCCCGGTGACCGCAGGCGTTTTCCGGACATGATCTTTTATCAGAGTGAGGCTAACCTCTCCAATATGGGCCCGAATTTCTACGGGATGAATCTCAATAAAGTCATTGGCCTGGCTTATTGGGGCATGATCGACTATCTCGGAGAGAGCCATGGCTGGCCGGCAAAAGGAAGTGATGGAGGAGTATTTGACATGTCCCTTCAGCCTAAGCCCGAAGCTTATTTGCTGAAATCGATGTTCTCGGATCAGCCGGTCGTGCATATCGGCATCGTGGATGAAGAAGAAAAGGGGAAAGTCTGGAATGGCGTGAAGGAATCGGTACAGCAATTGTCTGACCAATGGAATCGCACACCGGGAAAGAGATACACGGTTTATACTTATACGAATGCGCCGGAGGTAGAACTGTTGGTCAATGGGAAAAGCCTGGGTGTAAAGAAGAATACGCTTGACCCGGATCATCGTGATAAGATCCGTTGGGATAATGTGGAATACCAGCCGGGATACATTGAGGCTGTGGCCAGAAAAGATGGAAGAGTCATTGCCCGTCATCGGATCGACACGTATGGGAAGGCTGTCAGATTAGAGCTCCGGCCGGATCAGGAGGTCTGGCATGCTGATGGTATGGATCTGCAGTTTGTGCGGGTCAATGCCGTGGATGCCAAGGGGAATCGTGTGTGGAGTGCCGATGGAGAAGTTCGTTTTTCCGTTGAGGGAAATGCAAGAATCATAGGGGTCTGTAACGGAGATATTAATACTGATGAGAACCTCGCGGGGAGTCAGGTCAGACTTCATCATGGGACGGCCCAGGTAATTCTCCGTGCCGGCCGTACTCCGGGAAGAGTGCTGCTGGGTGTGGCTGTTGCAGGATTGAAAAAAGAGAACCTGAAACTCGCTACCCGTTGAGGGCTGCGGTCTTTCCTTTAGTGGATACTTGTTCCTGCCAAATGAAATTAAAAACCTTTGTATGCATATCCTTTGTACTCTGGGGCTTGACAGCCTCTCCAGTGACGGCCCGTTCTTTTACTTTTCAGGAAGGAAAGAGTACCACCTTGGCTTTTGAATCCTCGGAGGCTGCAGTGGTGAAGACCGTTGTCGGAATGTTCTCTGGAGACTATTCCCAGGTGTTCGGCGGGCGGGTGAGGTTGAGGCAGAAAGAGGGGAACATTATCGTTGGAACACTGGGCAGCCGGCTCCTCAAGCCGATCGCAGGGGAATTACCTTTCCTCAAAGGCCGCCATGAAGCATTCCTCCTGCTGGTAAGGGGTGGTAAACTCTATGTCGCCGGAAGCGAGCCGCGGGGGACAGCTCATGGACTCCTGGAGGTGTCGCGGCTGATCGGGGTCTCTCCATGGGTCTGGTGGGCTGACGCCTGCCCGCGACATCTGAGGTCTTTTTCCCTCCCTGAGGGCTATCGCAATGTCCAGCAGCCTGATGTGCCCTATCGGGGGATATTCATCAATGACGAAGACTGGGGGCTGAACCCCTGGAGCTACAAGAATTATGATCCAAGCAGACAGAAGGGACGTATGGGCCCTAAAACTTACGCCCGGATTTTTGAATTGATGCTCCGTTTACGTGCGAATCTGCTCTGGCCCGCAATGCATGACTGTTCCTCTCCTTTCTTTTCCGTAAAAGGAAACAAGGAGACGGCCGCCCGTTATGGCATCGTGATCGGAACGAGCCATTGTGAGCCGATGATGTGCAATGCCAACGGTGAGTGGGATGACCGGGTCCGGGGTGCCTATAATTATTTTAAT
>ENA-UOOK01001782-UOOK01001782.1-fermentation-metagenome-genome-assembly--contig:-NODE-1782-length-27922-cov-5.790828_pt1 | contig 27922 bp, 26 predicted proteins | sample MGYA00245777_ERZ724023 | MGnify/ENA primary metagenome ERZ724023 (study PRJEB28704, sample SAMN03018312) | fermentation metagenome | biome: anthropogenic terrestrial biome; feature: soil; material... | reverse complement strand
GATCTTCATTACAAGATGAAATAAATCTTACATTTATTTTAATGTCTTTTTCTCCGCCTACTCGTCGAATACTATTTTCCTGTATCACTCTAAGAATTTTGGACTGCATACCTAGACTCATTGAATTCAGCTCATCTAAAAATAATGTCCCCCCATTAGCCTCTTCTAATAGTCCTGCTCTGTCAACACTGCCTGTAAATGCGCCCCTTGCAGTACCAAACAGCATACTTTCAATTAAGGTTTCAGGTACAGCTGCACAATTTATTGCTATAAATTTTTTACCTTTTCTACTGCTTTCTTCATGAATGCTTTGGGCAAACATTTCTTTTCCTGTTCCGGTTTCGCCATATATCAGAACATTGCAGTCTTGAGATGAAACTTTTTTAGCCAATTCAATGGTTTCGAGCAATTCGTCATTTTTACCTATAATGTCGAAAAAGTTATATTTGCTGTCTTTTGTTCTGCTGTTAAGAGATACACCTTGTTCCATCATTGTTTTTTTAATGCTTTCAAACTTTTTGATATTGTCGCTGATTACGTTTACATCTTGATCAAATGAAATTGCACCTACAAGTTCTTCGTTATAAAAAATCGGGTAGGCAGTATTTACACTTGTTATATTAACGCCGTTTTTTAGTTTGAAAACATCAAACCGGTTAATAACGGGTGCTTGCGTTCTAAGGGTTGTAAGGACTGTACTATATGAATAATCATTTATATCATATAAATCTTGAAGATATTTTCCGGTAATATCTTCATCATCAGGAATTGAAGAAATCTTCTTACTTGCTTTATTAATAAAAACTAAGCTTGAATTTTTGTCATATATTTGAACTCCATCATTCATCCTATCAAAACTTTGTTCATATAGATATTCTTTATAATCCTTTCTTTTTAATAGAAGAAACTTTGTATTGTAAGATATTTTCAATTCTTCATACATAAAAGCTTCATCTTTCCAATGTAAATCTTCTATATTTTTATTAATTTTAATATCTGAAATATTCTCTAAGTTTTTATTTATATATGTGTCCCAGGTACTTTTGTAAATCCTTTCTAGTTGTTCATTTTTCCAATCTATAGACATAATAACATTACGTTTATTTAATGTAATTACAATATCTACTAATTTCATATTAGATTACTCCTCTATTATTTTACCCCTTGTTATATTTATTTTAATATGAGGCACGAAAATAAGCAATGTTTTTAAAAAATTTTGAGCTTCCCTTTAAATACTCCTTGATTTAAACAACAGGTGTGATATACTTTTATAAAGAAATTAATTTGAAACTTAGCTAAAATTGAATGAAAATTTTAATGTACTTGCAAATTTATCCACTTACTAATTAAATTTAATTTATTAATTTATCATTTGAAAACGTTACCAAGTATGCTACCTGGAAAATAAGTGTATTGCGGGCTGGTAAAGTAACTACCCTGATTTAATGCATTACGGCCGGTTTCAAGTACAATTTTATGTTCGGGGGTGTCATCAAGCATCCAGCTCAGGAATATACATGTAATAATCAATCAATAATGGCTGCAAGATAGAGCCGTGAGGAGTGAATAGGTCTATGTAGTTTTATAAGATTATTCCAATAAAAAATTTATTTATTATACAAGGGGGGTAACTATCGTAATGAATGAATATGATAGAGAATTCACTATAAACGAGGTAGAAACGATTACCGGTATTCCGAGAACTAAGATAAGACACTACTTAAATAAAGAACTTATTACGGTTGAAAAGGATGAAAATAATGGATATTATAATTACTCTTATGATGATTTAATTCGCTTATGTCAGATAGCTTATTATAGGGAGATATTAGATTTTCCTGTAAAAACTATTTCTACTTTACTGAAAACTTCAGATATTAAAGTTATTGAAAAGATATTTGCTGATGGAGAGATAAAGATAAAGAATAAAATCATTGATGAAGATGACAAATTAAATTATATACATTTTAATCAGCGAATGATCGAACACTTATTTAGATTCAGAAATAAAATTGCTTTAGTTCCTTTTGATACCTTCTATGTATTTTCGTATTCTTCGTATTTTAATGTTAAATTTCCAATTTTTCCGGTACTATACGGTGCCACAGAGTTTAGCTTTGATGGAAAAGAAATAAAAAAACAGAGGTGCTGTTGCGTTGCCTTTGAAAGAGATTTAAATCATATTGATAAAAAAGACGTAGATAGATATTGCACAGAAAAAAATGTAGTGAGAAGAGATATAAGTGTATACACAGTAAGATTGACTCAAAGAGAAATCGACGATCCACATCTTTTATCACATACAATAAACTGGGCGAGTAAGCATAGATTTCGAATAATTGATCCTATATATTCAGTGCATTTCTTTCCCTTTTATAAAGATGAATATTCCTATAAATATGTAGAGACTTATTTACCTATTGATGTTCGCTAAGTGCCAAAACATAAGCCATGCCTATGTACTTTAAAAGTAAAAGTATATAGGCATGGCTTTTATATTTTTTAAAATGACAGTTATTTATTAAATTATCAAAACAACTATTGACTCTGTTGCAGCAACATAGAGTAGACTGATATTGACAAAAGGGGGAGCTGGAATAAATGATAAAAAACGGATGAGAGGTGATGGCTATAAGGAGATAAAGAAGGAATCAGGTTCTGGTATGGAAGGCAACAGGTTTAGAAGAGGAATAGAAAATGGAGGTTCTGTTTATGGCTAAGTTGAAACAAAGAGTATCTTACAGGCAAAAAGAAGGCTTAAGTGTAGACATGTTCACAAGGGAAGAATTAGCACAAATACATTTGGCTACACTAAGAGTACTTAATGAAGCAGGGGTAAAAATTTACAACGATGAAGCACTAAATGTCTTTTCTGACGGGGGATGTAAAGTAGACCGTTCAGAAAAGATAGTACGGATTCCTCAGTATGTTTTAGAGGAATGTATACGATCTGCACCAAGTTCTGTTTTATTAGCAGGACGAGATCCTAAGCATGACAGAGTATTAGAAACAAACCGCGTATCCTGGACGAATTTTGGATCAGGCATAAAGATATATGATGTAAACACAGGCATCCTGAGAGGTACTACTACTCAAGACGTACGAGATACGGCACTTTTAGTGGATTATCTGGATAATGTTGATGTTTATTCACAGGCAGTAGTTGCAAGAGATACACCCAAAGAAAAAGAAGACTTAATAGCAGCAGAGGCATTTTTAACTAATACATCTAAACACTGCCATCACATTGATTTACAATCCGGCAAAAGTGCTAAAAAATTTATAGAAATGGGTGCTGCAATAGCCGGAGGCATGGATGAACTTAAAAAGCGACCTATTATATCAGCTCTAATATGCCCCACCAGTCCGCTGCAAATATCCAAAGAAGGTTGTGACATTATTATGGAATTTGCTAAAGCTGAAGTGCCTATCAACATTCTCTCCATGGCATTATCAGGTGGTACAGCTCCAATTACTATAGACGGTACCTTAGTAGTTCATAATGCGGAAGTGTTAGCCGGGATAGTCTTAACTCAACTCGTAAATAAGGGAGCACCGGTTATCTATGGAAGTTCTACAGCTACATTTGATATGAAAACGGGAACAGCTTCAGTAGGCTCACCGGAACTTGGCATGATAAGTGCGTGTGTTGCCTGCCTGGCCCAGTTTTACAATCTGCCAAGTTATACTGCCGGTGGCTAGGCTGACAGCAAGGTAGTAGATAGTCAATCAGCTTCAGAGACAACTTTAACTGGTTTACTACCGGCTATGGCTGGGGTTAACTTAATATATGGCTTAGGGATGTTAGATTTAGGGATGACATTCAGCTACGAACAATTAATTTTAGATAACGAAATTGCCGGAAATATAAATAGAACCCTCAGAGGAGTAAGGGTATCTGATGAAACGCTGGCCGTGGACGTTATCAACAAGGTAGGTCCTGCAGGTACTTTCTTAGGTGAAAGGCATACTGTCAATTATATGAAATCAGAGCAATCCAGGGCGAAGCTCTTTGATAGACATATGAGAAGTAAGTGGGAAGAGGCAGGAAGTGTATCAGTTAATGATAAATTAAACAAAATCGCAAAAGAGATCATTAATGAACACAAACCTATGACTATTGATAAAGATGTACTGGACAAAATCAAATCCATTATAGATAGTGTAGGAAAGTAATTCCAAGGCCATAATAAACACCCTAAAATTTATTACGGCCTTTAAGGACTCATGGTTTCTTCAAAAAATTTGAATCTTGAAATTTAAGATTTGGTGTAGGTGCATCTGATCAAAAAAAGTAAAGATAAAAATTTATAGATAAATCGGTACGGGAAATTACCAATTGCTAAAATCTATGGTTAATTGTCGGAAATGAAGTGGCAGGTTTACATGCCTGCCCATAAATCACCAGTATAAGGATATGAGATTGCAGGGCGATTACTGATCGTCAGAACCAGAAAGGGAGGTAGTTAAATGTCAGTATTAGAGTATGTCAAAAATAGTGTCATTAAGGGAGACGACGAACAAGTTGTAAAAGATGTTAATATGGCAATAGATATGAAAGAAGATCCTATATCTATTATTAATAACGGCTTAATAGCAGGTATGAATGTAGTTGGCTCTCGTTTTAAAGCAGAAGAAATGTTCGTTCCGGAAGTATTGATGTCAGCCCAGGCTATGGCGGCAGGTGTTGAGGTAGTGCAGCCTTTAATTAAAGAAGGGGATATTACAAATAAAGGCACTATTGTCCTGGGTACAGTAAAAGGCGATCTGCACGATATCGGTAAAAAGTTAGTGGCAATAATGTTTGATAGTAATGGATACAATGTTGTAGATATAGGTTTTGATGTGCCGGCCGAAAAATTTGTAGAAGCTGTTAAAGAGCACAATGCGCAAATTGTTGGACTGTCTGCTCTTCTTACGACCACAATGCCGGAGATGAAAACGGTAATTGATACACTTAAAGGAGCAGGTTTACGAGATAAAGTTAAAGTTATTATCGGTGGGGCTCCGGTTACAGAAGAATTTAGTGAAGAAATAGGGGCAGACGGCTATTCTCCGGATGCCGGTTCAGCAACACAGCTTGCAGATAGATTATTGGCATAATAAGCAGGTGAATAAGAAGAAAGGCTGTTAAAGACTTTCTTCGCATAAAGCGAAATTTTATTCAGTGGGGGGGTTTTTCTCATCCCCCGCTAAATAACAGTTGAGCCAATCGTGTATTTACAGGCAATAAATCTCTGAATTGGGATTGGAAATCTTAGTGTCTGTTAATGCGGGATAAATTAAGTGGGGAGGTAAGGCATTGATAATTATAGGTGAATTAATTAATTCCACTAGAAAAGATATAAAAAAGGCTATTGAAGATGAGGATGTAGCTTATATACAAGACATTGCAAAAAAACAAGAAGCGGCAGGTGCTGATTATATAGATGTTAATGCAGGTATGCGGTTACACGACGAGATAGAGAAGCTGTGCTGGTTAGTAAAAATAGTGCAGGAAGTTGTAAATGTGCCCTTATGTATAGACAGCCCAAATCCTAAAGCGATTGATGCAGCTTTGAAAATCCATAAAGGTCAGGCATTGGTAAACTCTATTACTATGGAAAAAGAACGTTATGATGAGCTTTTGCCGATTATAGTTAAAAACAATACACGTATTATTGCTCTATGTATGGACGAAACCGGAATGCCGAAAACGGCGGAGCAGCGTATAAATGTAGCTAAAAAATTAGCAGATGGTTTACTAGATGCAGGTATCAAAGAAGAGGATATATTCTTCGACCCGTTAGTAAAACCCCTTAGTGTGGATATTAATTTTGGGAATGAAATATTGGATTCTATAGAAGCCTTAAGAAAAAAATATCCAAATGTTAACATTACTTCAGGACTAAGTAATATTTCTTTTGGATTGCCGAACAGGTCACAGATAAATCAGGCATTTATGGTTATGTGTATGGTAAAAGGTATGAACTCGGCTATTGTAGACCCGCTCAATGAACGTATGATGGATCTGATAGTCAGTTCCGAAGCCTGTTTGGGATTAGATAAATTCTGCATGAATTATATAAAACGTCAAAGGGCAAAAAGCAGTTAAAAAGGGAAAGCGGCGCTTTCCCGCGCCCGCCCGATAACCGAATCCATATACAAATTAATCTGGAGGGTGAATCGGAGTGATTATGCGGACTCTAACTCCGTACAGCCGGGTGCAACCCCCGGACTCTCCGCCAATTTATAGGAAATATTGGAGGTATTTAGCATGAAAATGACTGAAGGCCAATTGCGCAGATTAAATGAATTAGGAGTTTCATCAGATCACTTAACTGATTACACCTCTACAAAGACAAGAGATGAAGCATTTAAAAGATTAGAGAATTCACAGCTCAAGTTTAATCGTAAAATGTTAAAATCATTTCGAACTTCTTCAAAGCAGCCTCCTTTAATAAGGCTTCAGGAATCACTGGGATCCTGCCTTAGGGAAAAAGGATTTATTCAAGTTACAACGCCTACTATTATCAGCAAGAATTCTCTTGAGAAGATGAGTATCAATAAAGATCATAAATTATCAGAACAAGTCTTTTGGCTGGAAGAAAACAAATGTCTCAGGCCTATGCTGGCGCCAAATCTTTATGAAATTTCCAGAAGTTTATTAAACATATATGAAAAAACGCTGGGTATTTTTGAAATTGGATCCTGCTTTCGCAAGGAATCCCAGGGGAATATACATCTAAATGAATTTACTATGCTCAATTTTGTAGAATGGGGAACTCCTCTTGAAAATAGGACAGAGCGTATTAAAGAGATAGCCGGCTGGATATTAGAACAGGCGGATATAGAGGATTATTCTTTTAAAATAGAAGAGTCTGTAGTATATGGATCTACAGTAGATATAATTTACAAGGATACAGAGATAGCATCAAGCTCAATGGGTCCACATTACTTAGATGATGCCTGGGGTATAGATGATTCATGGGTAGGTATAGGCTTTGGTTTAGAACGTCTTCTGATGCTTCGAGACGAATATTCTTCAATCCATCCGGCAAGCAGAAGCGTAAGTTACTTGGATGGTATCAGGATAAATATTAAATAAGGAGGTAGTTAAGATGACATTAAAAGATGTTTTAGCAAAAGCATATAATGGGGAGACGTTAAGCATAGGTGATATTAAACAAATATTAATGGCCAGTCCCGAAGAAGAGTATCAAATTTTTGAATTGGCAAGATTACTGAGGAATAGATATTTTGACAATACTGCTTATGCTTATGGATTTGTATATTTTACTACCTATTGCAAAAATAAATGCTATTTTTGTTATTATCGGCAAGGAAATAAAGCGGCACCTCGCTATAGAAAGACTAAATCAGATGTTGTAGATTTAGCTTGTAAATTAGCAAAATCAGGTGTTCACTTAATTGATTTGACTATGGGAGAAGACCCTTACTTTAAAGAACATCCAGAAGAATTAGAAGAAATAGTCAGGGAAGTCCATGAAAAAACTAAACTCCCGATTATGATTTCACCGGGTGTGGTAGATCCTGTCACATTGGCTTCTCTAAAAGATGCAGGGGCTGTATGGTATGCATTATATCAGGAAACTTATGATCGGAATCTATTTAGTCAAATGCGATATGAACAGGACTATGATACTCGCATGGAATTAAAGTTACAGGCAAAGAATTTAGGCTATTTAGTAGAAGAAGGTCTAATGACAGGTTTTGGCGACACTATAGAACAGCAGGCAGAAGGGATTTTTCATATGGGAGAAGTAGAGCCGTCTCAAATACGAACAATGACATTCGTACCGCAAAAGGGAACTCCTTTGGAAAACATGAAAAAATCCAATAGCAATAAAGAATTACTCATGATAGCTGCTATGAGATTGTCTTATCCTGATAAATTAATACCGGCATCATTGGATGTAGAGGGGCTGGGAGGATTAAAGAAGCGCCTTAACGCAGGAGCTAATGTGATCACTTCCTTAATACCGCCGGAAGAAGGCTTAGCCGGAGTATCACAGAGCGAATTGGACATAGATAATGGAAGCCGCTCCCTAAATCAAATAATACCTATAATAAGGGAGTGTGGATTAGAGCTGGGGTCTCATAAAAAGTATCAAAAATATATACTCAAAAATCAAAGTACGGTGATGGTATGAATGTCTTAGTAGTAGGGGGTAAATTACAAGGAACGGAAGTGGTCTATCTGGCTAAGAAAGCCGGCTGGACAGTATATTTAGTAGATAAAAATCCCATGGCTCCGGCAGTAAATTTATGTGATCACTTTTATGAAGTTAATTTGTTTAATGAAAAGGTTATGGCTATAATTTATAAAAAGGCAGATGTAGTTATACCTGCATTGGAAGATGAAACCTGCCTCGCAGCCCTTGTAAACTATGGGTCTCTTTTAAATAAAAAGGTCATATTTGACATAGAAGCTTTTCTTATTTCTTCATCTAAATCTCTATCTAATGAATTATTTAAGGAGAACGATATCCCGATACCTGGAGATTATGAAACTTGTCTGACATATGATTTGCCGGTAGTAGTCAAGCCAAATAATAGCAGCGGCAGCCATGGGGTACGTGTCTTTAAAAGAGCTGTTGAGGCAAAAAAATTTATAAAAAATCATCCTAAATATATTTGTCAAGAGTATTTAGAAGGACCTTCCTATTCACTGGAGGTAATAGGAGATGGGAAAAATTTCGAGCTGTTAATAATTACTCAGATTATCATTGATGAACAGTACGACTGCCAAAGGGTAGCAGCTCCTGCCGTAATCAGTGAAGATATAGAGGAAGAATTTTATACATTGACAGAAAAAATAGCACAAGTCCTTCAAATAAATGGCATATTTGATATAGAGGTAATAGAAAATAAGGGAAAACTTTATGCATTAGAAATAGATGCACGTATGCCGAGCCAAACGCCTATTGCAGTGTATCATGCTACCGGAATTAATATGGTTAAAGAAATGGTAGAGTATATGGAGAAGCCTAAGAAAATTCACCAAAGAAAAAGGCAGCACAGCATATTACAACATGTAGAGTTGAAAGAAGGCACTCTTACCGGAATTGGTGAAAAAGTCATGGGAAAAGCAGGACCATTAATACATAAAACAAAGTATTTTGGAGCAGATGAGGCATTTATAAGTGATAGAAATATATATGATGGTTATATAGCCGAGCTTATTGTAACCTCAGACAGCACAGAAGGAGCAGAAGAAAAAATTGCAGAAACTATTGAGTTAATTGAGAAAAACTTAAAATAGGAGAGGGTAGTAATGACCAGATTAAACGTAGACAATATGCAGTCTATAAGAGAACATCATAAGTCTAATGAGAGATTTTTACTTCAAAACATAAACTGTTCATTTTTAGATATTGGAGCCCATGCTATGAATATAGACATAAGGAAAGCTGAATTAGAGACATTAAAGGCAGCTTGTGTTCCAATTACTACAGGATTAGGAGAGATAACCGGTTTTTCTAAAAATGTAAGCTCAATTCTGACAGATTGCTGTGGTGTAAAAAGTTTTGCAACTAATAACAAAGATATAGCAGGGTTCCAGGAAGCATACGAGAGAGGCGCAGACATTTTATTTGCTGCTGATGATTATACCTTTAGCGCCTTTAATCTGAAGGATCATCTATATGCAGATAATTCAAAAGCAACAGGCAGAGGATTTGCAGCAGCTTTAGAATTAGCAGCCGGTTCCATGGAGGGAATGGAAGTGCTGGTTTTAGGTGCCGGGCCGGTAGGTCAGGCCGGTGCAGATTATTTAACAGAAAGAAAAGCTATAGTAAAAGTATTTGACAAATCTATAGGAAAGGCAAAAGATCTTGAAACTAAAAATAAAAAGGTAGAGGTCTTATCAAATCTGGGAAATACATCATGGAAATATATATTAGAGGCTACTAATAGCACGGATACAATTTCTGAGGATAATATTACAAATGATACTATATGCTCAGCGCCGGGTGTTCCGTTAGGTTTAGAGGAATCTGCAATAAATAAATCCAAGTTAGTAATCCATAATTTGTTGGAGCTTGGTGTAGTTACTATGCTTTGCGGTGTCTTAAAAGTTTAGCTTTATACAGTCAGTTTCAGAAATATTAGAAGTATGCTTAAAGCTTCAGATTGTTGAAAATAGTAACAAAATCTAAGGGGGTACAGTATGGATGAAAAAATTATTACTCGATATGAGAAAAAAAACCAACGACTTTTTCAACTAATTTATAAAATCAAACTTTGGCCTGCCAGATCCGGTATTTTACATGGCGTAAAAAATATTGAAAGCCGAGGAAATAAAGCTGTAGTAACAACTCATTGTGGTATAAGTTTTGTAGTTTGGGATTCTAAAAATTGCCGAAGCCTTAGATGGCTGCGCAACAGCTATTATAAAAAGCCCTGCCCTAAATGCAAAATCCCCGGCTGGAAGATCGATAAGTATTCTAAGACAGGGTTCAAATAGTATATAGTATATTAAAGCTATTAATTTTTATTATCTAATCTGCTGAGGTGTTCACAGTATAAATGATATATAAAGGAGACACAATGGGCATATTAAAAAGAAAGATAATAGAGATACCTGTAGAAGAGGTCAAAGGTATAGAAAAGTTAGCCGGTAAAATAATGAGCATAGATGTAGAAGACATACCTGCAAAATTTAAAAAGGTATTTGAAGAGTCGAAAGATATTGCATATAAAAATTTTACAATGAAGGCTCTATATGAATCTTATGAAATAGACTTTATGGGAAATGATACTATTAGATTAAAGAATGGAATAACGCTAAGATCTAAAACCATGGCTGAGATGTTTAGTAAATCAATAGAGCTTTCTTTTATGATCATCACTTTATATGGATATGATAATATTGAAGGATCCATTGATAATATGCTGATGGAAATGTTTTTAGACAGCTGGGGAACAGCATTTGTCGAATGCGGTCAAACATGGAATATAAAGAATATTGCTAAAGGTTTAGAAGAGTATCAGCTTTATACAACCTATGCATTTAGCCCCGGTCAAGGTGAAATTCCCATGGAACTGCAGCTGCCAATATTTGATACTTTAAAACCCGATGATATAGGTGTATCTATAAATAGCCAATATATGATGCATCCGAAAAAGTCTATATCAGGTGTAATTGGAATTCAAACAGAGAAGGACGAAAAAGCAATAAGACCTTGTGATATATGTGATAAAAAAGAAACATGTCCTAATGCCTATGCGTGATTTAAAATTAATGACCATCGAAATAAATAACATGGTAAGTGAGAACCGGAAACAAGAGGCGAAGATCATAGAAATTATGAATTTGCCTCTCTTTTATTTAGTGCAAAGGTTATACTTTTGTGCAAATTTTTTCTTTTGATTAGCAAATATAGAAAATCGGGTAGATTTACACTTGTTATATTATTTTAATATGAGGTAGGAAATAAGCAAGGACCATATGGAGATGGTTTTTGTGGCTGTGATTTTTTTATTTATTTTTGTAATCCGTTTTATTGTACACTTCTTGGTATAAACTATAGTTATAAAGAGATCTGGAAGTCATGGTGTATCAGCCAAATATTAAAAGGAATACTTGAATTTGACATTTTTATATTGTATAATATTGGTTACCAGACAAAACTTTACAAAATTTGCAATGCTTATTATACGACTTTAAATAATTGAAAAAAGCAAACCGGTTGAAAGACTGGGACGCAAAACTTTGAAGTCTAAGGCATGTTGTTGTGCTATGACGGTTCGGTCGCTAAAAATTATTGGCTTATATTTTAGTGGCTATTTTTATAATATGCTCCTTTTTGTATGACATACACTTTACACTGTTGTATTGTTGCTATTTAAATAACTAAGCAAAAGTATACTGAGTAATTGTTTAGGAGATGTGGAAATGATCGATATGCATAGCCATATTTTATTTGGTGTAGATGATGGGGCTAAAGTCATTGGCGATTCATTAGTATTAATTGAAGAAGAAGTCAGAAAAGGTGTAAGTCATATAATTTTGACGCCTCACAACGGTAAGGGGTGTGTAAATCTGCACCCTGAATTAGTCAATGAAAATTTTAAGATGTTAAATAATCAGATAGTCGAAAAAAATATAAAAGTAAATCTATATTTGGGAAATGAAGTTTATCTTGGCAAAAATTATTGTGAAACCATTTGGCAGGAATCTTTTTATACTTTAGCCGACTCTGACTATATTTTGATTGAATTTGGCATTGTGGATACTCCGAATATCATACCGGAAGCATGCTATGAAGCAGTGATTAAAGGATATATTCCCATACTGGCCCATGTTGAAAGATATGAATTTTTGTATGATAATAAGCAGTTAATCAGTGACATATTAAGTGAAGGAGCACATTTCCAGATAAATGCATCTTCCATAACAGACAAGCAGAATAAAGAAAGCAATAAATTTGTACATTATTTATTAAAAGAGAGGCTGGTGAGTTTCGTTTCTTCTGATGTACATAATTCAGGTACTCGTGGCTTTCATCTGGATGAAGCATATTGCATTGTCAGAAGGTTATATGGTGAATTGTATGCTAATAAAATATTCTGTTTAAACCAACAAAATATTATTATGAATAAATATTTTGACAGCCCCGAACTGGTATGCAGTACCGATGGAGTTATGTTGAAGATATTTAGCAGAAGGAGTTTATTATGAACAACGAAGAGTATGACGTAATTGACCTGGCGGAAATCATTGAAATTATAAAAAAACACGTTAAGTTGCTGATTATTATACCGTTGATTTTTGCCGTTATAGGTGCTGCTGTCAGCATATGGCTTATAAATCCTGTCTATGAGGCATCGACTACAATTATTGTCAGACAGGACAAGGGTATGGATGAAGAGATAGATATTGGAGATGTGAATCTTGGAAAGGGTTTGGTTTATACCTATGCCGAGATGGCAAGATCCAATACGGTAATTGAAAATACGCGTAAGAGGCTTGAATTGAACAATTTTGACAAGAGTATGATTACTGTGTCACCTGTCAGGGACACTCAAATTTTAAAGATTGCCATAACAAATACAAATCCTGTGCTTGCTGCTGATGTTGCAAATACATTGGTTGAAGAGTTCACGAAAGAGATAATAAGAATAACCAGGTCAAATAATGTGGCGGTTGTGGACTATGCGGTTGTTCCAGCGGCACCTGTGAAACCTGATAAAATGATGAATACCGTCATAGCTGCAGTGTTGGGAGAGATTTTAATTGTAATGTTGATTTTCCTGAGGGAATATATGGACAAGACTGTTAAGACGGAAAGGGATATAGAAAAATATGTAGGTGTGCCTGTTATAGGATCGATTCCAAATTTCAATCAAAGGAGCAAAAATGTATATGGAAAATTTTATGGTAAGGGAGAATCCGGGGTCACCCATAGGGGAGGCTTACAGGAAGATTGCAACTAATATTGAGTTTGCGAATATTGACAACAATATTAAGACTATAATGTGTACCAGTTCTATGCCGGGAGAAGGAAAAACAACAACAATATGTAATATTGCCGGTGTATTAATAGATTTGGGTAAGAAAGTGCTGCTGTTGGACATGGATTTAAGAAAACCTGCGGTGCATAAGTGCTTTAAGCTTTCAAACAGGGTGGGGCTGACTGACGTTTTAATCAATAAAGATGACTTCAGGGGTTATCTGAACAGTGTTTACAAGGGGCTTGATGTTATAGCCTCCGGTAGAATTCCTTCTAATCCTTCTGAAGTTATAAATTCCAAGGCTATAAAAGAATTGATAAAAAAAATGTCTTCTAATTATGATTATGTGTTGATTGATGCACCGCCGGTTTCTGTTGTCAGCGATCCTATAACCATTGCAACTTACATGGATGCTGTGCTTCTTGTAGTTGCTTATTCCGAAACAGACGGTGAAACGGCAAGAAAGGCTGCGGATAGTTTGAGATATATTAATGCCAATATAATAGGAACTGTTTTTAATAAAGTTCCTGTAAGAAAAAAAAGCAAATATTATTATAGCTACTATTAATTTCGGCAGAGTATGTATTCAGTGAATTATGGAAGCTCTGTCTGAAAAGAATTTTGTCTGTCTCGGTTTTATGAGCTTAATTATATTAAGCCTGAAATAATATTTAATTAAGGAAGGGGAAAAATGAATAAAGTAAAAAGATTTACAGCCGTTGTTTTATGCTTAATAATGGTACTGGGTACAAGCTTTGCTTTTGCCGATACCACACCGATATTACCTAAAATGGATTATAGCGGTCACTGGGCAGAACCTGTTATTCAAAAATGGCTGAACGAAGGAAAGGTTGCAGGTTATCCCGATGGTAATTTTAAACCTGATGCCACGGTTACAAGGGCGGAGTTTGTTAAGATGGTTAACGGTATAATTGATTTTGATACTAAGGGGAAAATCAGTTACAGTGATGTTTCTGAAACTGACTGGTTCTATGATTATGTGAGCGTTGCACAGGAAATAGGCTATATTAAGGGATATGACAGCAAGTTTGCTCCAAATGATAATATAACTAGAGAACAGGCTGCTGCTATTCTGGCAAGGATTCAGTATCTTGACGACAATAAAGCTGTAGGGAAGTTTAAAGATATTTCCAAAGTATCATCCTGGGCGAAAGGTTCTATTGGTGCTGTATTTGATGCAGGTTTTATTAAAGGATATGAAGATGGAGAGTTCAGGCCTCAGAATAATTTGACCAGGGCTGAGGCGATAACAATGTTGGACAATGTACAGGAAAATCCGAAGAACTATGTTGTATACAAATCCGGAGCACAGATAAGCAATATTACTGTTAAGGGAGATTTTGTAATAGCTCCAACTGTTGGCAACGGAAGTGTGATGCTGGATGGTGCTACTGTTGGCGGTGAGATTAGAATCCTGGGCAGTGGAACCGGTACAGTAACTCTGGATAATGTGAAAACAGATAAAATATCAGTTGAAAAAGAAGGAGTAAATTTAATACTGGAAGCAGAAACAGAGATTCAGGAATTGGTGGTGGATTGTGAAGCTACAATTGAAAATAAGGGTTCTGAGATTCCGAAGACGGTTATAAATTCTAACGAAAGTGTTACTTTATTAGGTAAATTCACAGGGGTTACTGTTGATGGAAAAGGTAACGTTGTTCTGGACAATGCAGAAATTAAGGTACTGACAGTTGAAAAAGCTATAGATATTATTGGCAATGGCAAGATTGACAAGCTGATTGCCAATGTAGACGGAATAAGATATGAAAAGGATGTAAAAATAGGGGAGTTTGTACTTGGAGAAGGCGTAATATCAGAGCCGGCATTAATTAAGGATGATCAACAACCGTCAGACTACAGCAGCAGCGGCAGAAACGGAGGTGGTAATGAAACACCGGAGGAAGAAGAATATGTACTCCAGGTTACGCTGAAGTTCCCGGATGATAACAAGGTTTATACTGTTAATACAAGTAAGTATTCAGATAGCGACGTTCTTTTTGATTTTGTCGTAGAGGAATCAACGACAGTTCTTAACGGAACAGAGTATTCTTCAGTTGTTGAAAAATATATTAACGAAATGGATACAAGATTTAAGGATATAACGGTTAATTCTTCAAAGCTTTATTCTGAACAAGGATGGAATAAGGTAATGGCATATTTGGATGGCACAACTGTAAGGGATGATATGGAAAGCTTGAAGCCAAAGTTAATGGACAACATTGTAGATAAAAGTGATATGATGGCAGTGCTTGCCCTATATAACAAGATAACTGATGCGGACATTAGTAAAATAAAAGAAAATATTGCTGATATTAATTCTTACACAGTTAAATATAACGGAGAAGATTTGAAATATTCCATCAAATCTGCCAAGGGCGGTCTTGCTCTTAACGAAAACAAGGCAATAGCTGATTTTATTCTGGAGCAGTTCAAAAGCATAAAGGTTGAGGATTTTGTCAATAAATATGGCAAAGTTACGGTTACAGCAAAATATGGAGAAAAAGAAGCTGTAATATCAATGGATGCGTTTAAGCTTAAATAGGCTATTTACAAGATATGTGCTAGGGGAAAGTGTTATGCTTTCTCCTGTTTTAATCAGGAGGATAAAATGAAAAAATTTATAAAAATATTTTTGGTAATATTGATTTTTGCTTTGGGATCTATATATACTGATGCTGCGGAAACAGTTGGTAGTATAGAATTTACCGATCTTTCAGAATCATATTGGGCATATGATGGAATAGTAAGGCTAACGAAGGCAGGTATTATTGACGGTTATCCTGACGATACCTTCAAACCTGACGGAAATATTACAAGGGCAGAGCTTGTGAAGATTTTAAATCAGGTGTTTTTATTTAATGAAAAACAGGAAACATCAATGTTCAGTGATGTAACAGAGAATGACTGGTTTTATGAATATATTGTGGCAGCGCAGGAAGCAGGATATGTTGATGGTTATCCTGACGGCACTTTCAAGCCAAACGGTCTTATTACAAGACAGGAGTTTTGCAAGATGCTTGCGGAAATAAATAATCTTACAGAACTGGCATATGATAGTTATCCCGTTGACGAGATTTCTCAGTGGGCTGTGGAATATGTAAAGAAAGTTGTTTCCAACAGGATTATGCTGCCTGACTCAGAAGACAGGTTCAGGGCTTTGGATAATGCCACAAGAGCAGAGGTGTGTGATGCCTTGGCTAAGTTCATAATTGTTAATGATCCGGTTGATGGAGAAACAAACAGTTCTTTTTCAGGAGATTTAGGTACAAATGGTTCCGGGAATAATACCCAGGAGGATATGGACAATATCATGAACAGAGTTGTCAGAAGACTTGAGCTTGGGGTGATTCCTAATCTTACAACTGAAGGACAAAAGGAAATTATTAACGATGTTACTGTTAATATGAACAAATACATGGAGGATAATAGACATGATTCCAAAACAGCAGCTAAAGAGACATATGAGAAATATAAGCTGCTTTCTACTGAGGAGAGGGATGTTTTAAAATCGGAAGTAATGAAACAGAATGCAATGGCTGATTTGCTTCAACTGCAGGTATTCTTTTTCCCTGACAAGGAGCTGTAAATAACATGAAAAAGGTTTTAAAAGTGGCTGGAATTTTGTTGTTGGTAGTTATTGTAGCTGTTGCTACTGTGTTTATATGGCAGAAGGATAATATTAACGCCATGATAAGTGGATCTTCAGAGGGTTCTGAAGAAATTGGAGCACAAATTGATTCTGAGCGTGAGGAATTTAAATCACAAATTGAAAAATATACTTCAAATACTGTGACCGATATTTCTGCGGAAGATGAAAAAAGGCTGCTGGCTGGTCAGATTTCTTTGGAAGAAATATATGAAAAATATAACTATCCGGTTAAAGAAAATGAAAACAATGAGAGTTCTCAAAATGTCAGCCAGCAAAGTGATGAAAAGGATAGTGTAAGTTCTGTTGACAATGCAGTTGGTGTGGGAATAGGAAAAATGTATGCTTTAAAGGCAAGTTATGTGAGCAAAATTGGTGAACTTGGGAAAAGTGCGTATAGTCGATATATGGCTCTTCCAGAAAATGAGCGCACTTCAAATAATAAAAAGAAAATTGTTACTGATGCGGTTAATTCGGCTGCCGGATTAGAAAGGGACTGCGACAGTGAGGTGGAAACAGTTCTGTCAGAACTTGAAGAGCAGCTTTCGGAGCTTGGTTCAGACAGTATAGAAATAATAAAGGTACTCAGAAAAGCTTACAATGATGAAAAAAGCCTCAAAAAATCGTATTATATAAGCTTATTACGGGAACATGGCCTGTAAGTGATTGATAATACATTGGATACATTTACATTATGGGATTTATTTTACGTAAGCAAACATTTGCAGGGACGCAGGAAATATGGTAAAATTTATGAATAAAATAGGTAACACCCTGTGGGCACAGAGTAATCGCAATGGCGTTTAAATTCATTTAAGGGTCAGCTATAGCCGGTTTTTAAAAATCAATAGGCAAATTGCGGTTGACGTTGGGAGTTTCGGAGGAAAGAGCAAGAAATCCATAAGGAATAATGGTAAGAAAAAAATAACCCTTGATGAATAATTTCCGAAACTACGAAATTTCATATTTCTTGTTTTCTCATGTTCCTCTTCCATCTAGATAAGCTCTGCTCGCTGATTTCAAGATTTGCTGAACAATCTATTAGGCTGTACAGTAACTGCTGGGAGAAGTTAAGTTGTTAGTATTGGTGTGATTACTTTTCAATAGGGGTTATACAGTGTGGCTGCAGGCGCTTGTTAATAAATCACTTCGCGATAATATTATTGCATGTGGTATCCATGTAGTCATATTATAGAAGTTTTTGTAAGAGGTATATATGAAAAATATTATTAAGGATATTATAAATCAAGATGTACTTAATGAGATAGTATTAGCATTTATATTTTTTATTAGTTCGATTATTTTTGCTATTAATGAAGATAAAATGGGGAAAGAATATCAAAAAAAATATATTATAGTCATTTACTTGCTATTCTTTATGTATTTTGTTTTGTTTGGTGCTAAACCAGACGTGATTAGTAATTCCATAGGTTTATTTTTATTAACGATTTTCTTAATAAATTTAATATGTGGAATTAATTATGGATATAAGTCGGATATTCTTACCAAGTTTATAGGTAGAAAAAATCTGATAATTTTAAAGTCATTAGAGTGGTTTTTCGTAACTAAAACATATATTGTCTATGTATTCATTTTTGTTTTAGGTGCTATAAGTTATACACTTGTTAATAGAAACATCAATGTAGACACAACCTGTTATTCATATTATATTGTGTTCGCTATATTTTTTATTTACCATCTACTTACTAATATGATAGATACATTTGGCGTCTATTCTTTTGAAAGATTAAGTACAGGCTTTTTTAAAACAAAGGAGTATTTTAAAAACTACGGAGCAAATGATTGTCAAATAGATAATTTACCAAACATTTTAGGTTTTTTGATTTTTGTAGAAGATAAAGATTACTTTTTCAGAAAAAGTGCTGTGTTTAGTATTTATTCTGTTTTAAAAAGGAAATTAATAAGATTTAAAAGTCTTAATATGGAATCAAAAAGCCGATACAAAGGGAAATCTCTCCAGTGGTTAATATACTATTACAGTTTATTTAAGGCTGTTATTAAATTATTAGAGAGAGTTTTTAGAAATATTAAAACTTATTTAAGAGGATTTTCAACTATAGAGCAACAGATTGTAAGGGTATTATTATGTATCCTGATACATTTGATAAATATATGTATAGAAGAAAAATCTTTGTAGAATGGGTTGTAAATCCAATGTTTTTTAAAGCTTTTAGAGAAAGACGGAAATTGATAAGAAGGTTAAAAAAGATAGATTACAATGAATATAAAGTTGAGTTTCTTCTATTTTATTATAAAGATATTTTAGGAATGCCACCGACGATAGACAAATTAATAGATAAAATATCTAAAAATTCACGATTAAATAGATATAACTTGGAGATTTTATTAAAAAAATTTGATTCTTCTGAATTAAAGCCTATATATAATAATATAATTGAAGAACAATTTAAAAGGCTAAATATGGAATGCTTTTTATTGCATAAAGAAACTGGAAGTGCTTTTAGCAATGCTGTTCTTACAGAGTTATAAGATAATAATTATGATAGGCACTTTGATTTACTGAACATCTTGAAAGTTCAATCTTAATATGTAAGGTAATCGGCAAACTTGCCGGTACATTTACAGCAAATTAGAAGGGCGAAAATATTACAACAGATGTCCTTATTAAAATCTGTGAGTCTTTGGACGGCAAACTGAATATCATGGAAACAGTATAGAACTAAAAATATTATCATTATAAATTGTAGTGCGAATAAATGCATGTATTATATAAGTGGAGAAATTTGCAGATGAATGAAAAAATATGGTTAAAGAAAGCGCACCTGTATGGCAGGTTATGTTATATGATAGAAGAAGATCTGGAAGAAACTATGCAGTTGCAGGAATTAGTGATAGAAAGAATGAGCAATAAGAGGTGGCTTGCTTATTCCAGTCGAAAAGATTTTGAAAATGCATTGAATAATGGATTTGCATTGGTTTGTGTTGTAGAAGGTAAAATTATTGCATTCTTGCAGTGCGTTTTGAATGATACAGATTATAGCAAAGACAGGTATGATAGTGAAGAAATGAGATCACAGTGTGCCGATTATACAGATGTTTTTGTACATCCGGACTATTGGGGCAATGGGCTTCAAAATATTATGGGAGAAAAAATGGAAGTACTTTGCAAACAAGCTGGAAAATCCATATTACTTGGTACAGTTGATCCGGATAATAAATATAGCTGTGAAAATTTTCGTAAAATGGGATATAAGGAGGTGGACAGATTAATAAAGTATGGAGGTTTAAAAAGATTGCTTATGGAGAAGAAACTGGTGTAACTAATTTCCTTTCTTTTTTGTTCAATTTTATATGGTTTTCCGGTTCTCCTATAATAAAAGGAAAATTTTTTTAAAAAATTTTTCTACAATAAGTTGATACTATCTTGTTTAATTGTTGATTTTTGTGTTAAAATTGGATAGTATATAATGTAGATGATAATAAGAGATTCTGGAGGATATATGATGAAGGTAAAAGTCTGTGTGGGCTCAAATTGTACCTTAATGGGCTCAATGAATATTCTGGATCAAATTGATGGTTTAAAGGATATTATTAGGGAAGATCCTGATAGTTATAATGATGAAGAGCTTGAGGTAGAGGCAATTAAATGTATGGAATTTTGTAAAAAAACTGATAAAAATGTTGCCCCTGTAGTAGTTGTCGATGATGAGACTATGTATAATGCTACCGGGCAGGCTGTAATGGAGAAGATCATAAAAAAAATAAGGATATGATAGAATTTGACATAGTAACATGGAGGGAAAGACATGAAAGAAAGTTACGTTGATCTTGTAAAAATAAGGAGGCAGGTATTTGCAAGAATTGCTAAGATGGCTTATGACGGAGATGATTTAAGTAAATTAGAGGAATCATCATTTGAAATTTTACCCGGAGAGGTAGCTACGTATAGAGACAGTGTATTCAGAGAAAGGGCTATAGTAGATGAGCGGCTGAGGCTTACAATGGGGCTGAATGCCAGAAAACCGACTGAGTATCAGCGTGTTACTCAGGGCATAACCGAAGTGGATATTGATAAAACAAAGTTTATTGAACCGTTGGTAAATGTAATTACATTTGCGTGTGAAGCATGTCCTACCAAGGCATTGTATGTAACGGACAACTGCAGGAAATGCCTGGCTCATCCATGTACTAATGTGTGCCCTACCAATGCGATTTCTATTGGAAAAAACAGGTCAATCATTGATCAGGAAAAATGCATCAAATGCGGCAGGTGCAAAGGAGCATGCCCCTACAGCGCAATTGTACAGTATGACAGGCCATGCGCCGCTGCATGTGGTGTAAATGCTATTGAGAGCGATTATTTGGGAAGGGCAAAAATAAATATGGATAGATGTGTATCGTGCGGGAATTGTGTTGCCCAGTGTCCATATGGGGCTATTGCCGACAAATCTCAAATTTATCAACTTATTAAGGCGTTAAAGTCCAATGATCATATGTATGCTATAATAGCACCGTCATTTTTAGGACAGTTCGGGCCGCTGGCTTCTCCGGTTCAAATATTTGAAGGTATAAAGCAGCTTGGATTTGAGGATGTTGTGGAGGTAAGTTTGGGAGCGGATATTACTACATTGCGGGAAGCTAAAGAGTTTATAGAAAAAGTACCGGATGAAATTCCATATATGGGGACCAGCTGCTGTAATTCATGGACCATAATGGTTAAAAAGATGTTTCCTGACCAATATGAATATATATCAGATTCTTCTTCTCCTATGGTTGAAACTGCAAAATATATTAAGAAGAAGGATCCGGATGCTAAGGTAACATTCATAGGGCCCTGTATTTCCAAAAAACTTGAGGCGCTGAGAGATGATGTTAAAGATTATGTGCATTTTGTAATAACTTTTGAAGAGCTCATGGGTATGTTTGTTGCCAAGGGAATAGAATTATCGGAAATAGAGGTATCCAAAGAAATACAGGATGCGTCTTCACTTGGACGTGGATATGCCATAGCAGGAGGAGTGGCAGAAGCAGTTAAAAAAACGGCAAAGGCTATGGATCCTTCTAAAGAGATCAATGTAGAAAGTGCCTCAACTCTGAGTGAATGTGTAAAGCTTATGAGAGTTGCAAAGGCAGGAAAAAAGAACGGATGCCTTCTTGAGGGCATGGCATGTCCGGGAGGGTGTATTTCCGGTCCTGGAACATTAGCTTCATTGAACAGAGTAAAAAAAGCTGTAACGGATTTTAAAAATCATGCCTCCTGTGATTCTCCATTGGACAATGAAATAATTGATGAGAATTTGAGGACGGAGAAAAAGCAATAAATAAGTTAGAAGTTAATTTTTATACAATAAATAAAATAATTTCACGATTTGTAGCCGGCAAATCTGTTGTAGAAAATGATTAAGCCATCACTAAATTTGGCTCAAAATGTCTATAACTACATTATTGAATTTAAGTTCAACTCCTGTTATAATAGATTTATTTATAGGAGGAATTTTATGACGAAAAGAATTACGGCCATTTGTATGGTAATAATGTTATTATTGGCAGGATGTAATAACGGTACTACTGATGTTAATAGTACTAATAGTGAGGGAGAAACGCCGGAACAGGCAGTTGAAAATGTGTTCAACGCTGTTAAATCCGCAGATAGAGAAACTGCAAATAAATACTTTGATTATGACGGATTGTATAAAAGCCTAGATGCTGAAGGAAAGGAAGTAGAGTTAGATCCTGAAGATCAAAAATCCGCAGAAGAACAATCTAAAAAAGTTTTAAGCGAAATGGAGTATAAAATAATTTCGTCAGAAGAAACAGAAGATGAAGATACTGCAACGGTAAAAACGGAAATTACAAACATCGATATGGGCAAAGTTATGAAAGATTTAGTCGGAAACGTAATGATCATGTCTATGCAGGAGGCAAATAAGGAAGAATCGGATAGATTATCAGACGAAGAAATGGTTAAAAAGACTGATGAGATGTTTGATGAAACATTAGAAAAATATAAAGATGAAAAAGTAACTAATACTGTGGATATTAAGCTGAACAAGGTTAGCGGGCAATGGAAAGTGGTTGTTGACGATGATGTGAAAAATGCTGTTATGGGAGGACTGATGAAAGCAACACAAGAAATGATTGATTCATTTAAACCGCAGAATAACAGCACTGAAGCACCAAAGTAATCAAATTTCAAAACATAATGATGCCCTGATATGTGCCCGGATATTTCCAAGAGGCTAATCAGGGCATCTTCATATGTAATAAAAACGCAGGATTGTGTTATGAATATGCTGCTTTATGCAATTCAAGATTAATAAAACTTTTATTGAACATATATGTTTTAGCTGTTATAATTATTAAGTATTTAATGTGTATCAATAACGAGGAGTATACAATGAACGAAAATCAGGATAATTTACAATATTATGAGGATGAAATTGATTTAAAGGAACTGGTAATGGCTCTTTGGAAAAGGAAAAAGATGATAATATCTTTTACTTTGATTGCTGCCATAATTGCAGGAATATTCAGTATGTTTATAATAACGCCTGTGTATGAAACAAAGCTGAATATTGTAATAGGAATGCCCGAGATTTACCACACAAGGTATGGGGATTACACTCTGCCTATTAAAACTAATAATCAATACATAAATTTGATTGCCAGCAATGATGTGTTGACTAATACAATCAGAGACATGGGATATCAGGGTACAAGTATTGGGGACTTGAATAGAAGAATAGATATCGAGAAGATTGAAGCGAAAGATGATCAGAACAGTTTTACTGTTAGTGTTTCCGCCGACAATCCGGAAGAATCACTCAAACTTGCGCAAACATTATTTGACAGCTACATTGAGTTTTTGGATGTTATGATAAAGGAAAGAGCTGTTAACTACTATTCAGATTATTTTAATGTTGAATTAAATGCAAAGCAAAATTATCTGGATATTGAAAATGAGAAAGTTAAAAGAAATGAAGAGCTACTTTCAAATACGCCAAAGGTAATTGACGGTGCAGCATCGAATGTTGAAATTCAATCACATCTCAGTGAAGATACCGACTATGTAATTCCAGTAGATATTATCAATCCAAGTTATATAAAAATTGAAAATGAGATTACTCAAAGCAGGCAGAACATAAATGAAACAGAGAGTACGATGTCCAAATATCAGAAATACTTAGATGAACTTAATGAGGAAAATCAGGCTATCAATAAGTATTATGAGACAGGAAGAGAAGAAAAACTTGTATCAAATATTACAGGTGTTGTACAGAGCAGTGTTTATCTGCCTTCGCCACCGATTGCACCGGATCATAAGTCAAGGCCGAGCAATGCTTTAAATACTGTTGTAGGTGCGGTTGTTGGCTGTATTATAGGTGTAGTTGCTGTTATGATTAAGGAATATTGGTTTAAAGAAGATGCTAAGAAATAAAAAATAAGTACATGCCGGAGTAAGGAATTTTTGTTCTAAACTCCGGTTTTGTTTAATATTAAATATATAGCGAGGTGTGTTATGATTTTGATAACAGGGGGAACCGGCTATATAGGTTCGCACACAGTGGTTAAACTGCTGGAACAAAGCGAAGACGTAATAATTTTAGATAATCTTAGCAATTCAAAAAAAGATGTTCTTAACAACATCAAAACAATAACGGGCAGGCACCCGGAATTTTATCAGGCTGATATAAGGGACAACAGTGCTGTAGATAAGGTATTTGAAGAAAATACGATTGACTGTGTAATTCATTTTGCAGGTCTTAAGGCGGTTGGAGAATCTGTCAGGAAACCGTTAAAGTACTTTAATAACAATGTAGCTGGAGCAATAAATCTTTTGATGGCAATGGAAAAATATAATTGCAGAAAAATAATATTCAGCTCATCTGCAACAGTGTACGGTATTGCTGAAACCATGCCTCTTGATGAAAACTCGCCATTAGGAGTTACTAATCCTTATGGCAGAACAAAGTTAATAATTGAAGACATGCTGCGGGATTTGTATACTTCTGATAACAGGGTTAGCATTGTGCTGCTCAGGTATTTTAATCCTTTAGGGGCTCATAAAAGCGGATTGATAGGCGAGAATCCAAAAGGCATACCTAACAATCTTATGCCTTATATATGCAAAGTGGCAAAAGGAGAACTGCCATATTTGAATGTATTTGGAAATGACTATGATACCCTTGACGGCACAGGTGTTAGAGATTATATACATGTGGAGGACCTGGCTGCGGGGCATGTAAAGGCATACGGCAAAATTAAATCAAACAGAGGTTTATATATTTATAATTTAGGTACCGGAACCGGATACAGCGTTCTGCAGGTAATAGATGCGTTTGAAAAAGCCAACAATGTTAAAATAAACTATAGAATAGCACCTCGAAGAACTGGAGATGTAGCTATAGTTTATGCAGATACTCAAAAATCCGAATCGGAACTTGGTTTTAAGGCTGAGTACAGCATAGATGATATGTGCAGGGATTCATGGAATTTCTATAGGAATGTATAATAAATATATTGAAAATATCTGAAGTAAAATTTATATGAGTAACATTACTTTAATTGGGTATACATAATATAAATTATTTTTTAATTTATAGGAGGAATATATGTCAAATAACAGATTTAACGGAAAAGTGGCTGTTGTTGTAGGAGGAACTTCAGGTATAGGGCTTGAAATAGTTAATGGGTTGATTGATGAAGGCGCGTTTGTAGTTGTAGGAGCCAGAAGAAAAAATCTTCTTGAAAATTTAGAGAAAAAACATGGAAACAAGCTGATAGGGGTTCAAGCTGATACTAATATTGAAAATGATCATATTAGACTTGTAAAGACAGCTGTTGAAAAATTCGGCAGGCTGGATTTGGCGTTTAATGTGGCAGGTGCCTCAAAGAGCGGTACCATAGGAGACATATCGGAAGAGGATTGGATGTGGACTGTTAATCTTTGTCTTAAGGGCGTGTTTTTAGGTATGAAGCACCAGATAAATCAGATGAAAAAGAATGGCGGAGGTGCCATAGTCAACATATCATCTTTGAACAGTGAAGTACCTATGTGGGGAGGATCGGCATATTCTTCTGCTAAGGCTGCAGTCTCCATGCTTACAAAGAATGCTGTTTTGGAATACACTAAAGACAATATAAGATTTAATGCACTGCTGCCGGGGTTGATAGAAACTCCCTTGACAGATGATTTAACAAACAATAAAGCAATAAATGAAGCATATATGGAGCGTATACCTATGAAGAGAGCTGGACATCCAGCTGAAATGGCCAAAGCTGCATTGTTCTTGGCAAGTGATGACGCCAGCTATATTACCGGGTCTACACTTATAGCAGATGGCGGATGGTCTACTACCGGATATCCGGATTTAAGCAAGTTTTTAGGATAATTCATACATTTTATCTGAAATTAGAAAAGAGCTGTCGGATATGAACCGTTCTGTCGGTTATTATCAAATCATTCATTAGTACAGCTCTTTTTTGTCCTTGAATAATATTGTTAAAAAATTCATCTGATTTGTTCAAGCATATTGTTGAAAATTTCAATATATGAAAAATTTATCAATATTAGTCAAGCCTTAGTTTGTAGATTTGCAGCCCTTATGGTCATAATTACTTGACATAGGATGTGACTGATGATATATTTAAATTAATTGAATAGTTCGGGAGCTTGTAAAGGCTGAGAGGAAACATAAGTTTCGACCGTACCTGATTTGGGTAATTCCAACGTAGGGATATATAATCGATCGTGATGTACTGCTTTACAGGCGGTACTTTTTTTATGTGTGCCGTCAAAGGTTAAATCCGGTAGATGAAAACTTGAAAATTTCTCGTAGTATGATAGTGAGGTAACATTGAATAATTTGTACATAAGAATTTACAGCTTTTCGAATTGCTGTTTTGGAGCCAACTGCATAGCGGCCGTGTGGGAGTATTGATAAGCATTACCTGCATGATTTATTTCTATTACAATAGTTGGTAAGAAAGGAGTATAGTCATATGAACTATAAAACACAGATTGAAGCTGCCAGAAAGGGTATTGTTACAAAACAGCTCTCGCAGGTAGCAAAGGATGAAGGCATTGTGGTGCAGGATTTATTAGAGCTGGTGGCATCAGGGCGAGTGGCAATTCCGGCAAATGTACGTCATAGCTCCTTACATCCTTATGGCATCGGAGAAGGTATGAGGACAAAAATTAATGTTAATCTTGGTATTTCCGGTGATTGTGTTGATTACAACGCAGAGCTTGAGAAAGTACACATTGCGGAAAAATTTGGTGCAGAAGCAATTATGGATTTGAGCAATTATGGCAAGACGCGGGGATTTAGGCAGGAACTTATAAAAACATCTCCTGCAATTATTGGTACAGTGCCTATTTACGATGCCATTGGATATCTGGAGAAAGACCTGAAGGATATTACAGCCGAGGATTTCTTAAAAGTAGTACGATCCCATGCTGAGGAAGGTGTTGATTTCATGACAATCCATGCCGGTATTAATCGCAGAGCTGTAGAGGCATTTATGCGAGATGGGCGTCAAATGAACATTGTGTCTCGTGGAGGCTCACTTTTGTTTGCATGGATGAAGATGACAGGCAATGAAAACCCATTTTATGAACACTATGATGAATTGTTAAGTATCTTGCGGGAATATGATGTAACTATTAGTTTGGGTGATGCGCTGCGTCCCGGAAGCATTGCGGATTCAACTGATGCAGCTCAGATTGCTGAACTTACGGAAATCAGCAGCCTGACAAAGCGTGCCTGGGAGCAGGACGTGCAGGTCTTGGTGGAGGGACCAGGGCACATG
>ENA-UOOK01001781-UOOK01001781.1-fermentation-metagenome-genome-assembly--contig:-NODE-1781-length-27924-cov-11.958700_pt1 | contig 27924 bp, 24 predicted proteins | sample MGYA00245777_ERZ724023 | MGnify/ENA primary metagenome ERZ724023 (study PRJEB28704, sample SAMN03018312) | fermentation metagenome | biome: anthropogenic terrestrial biome; feature: soil... | reverse complement strand
GTCTATTCAAAATCTGCTATATTGAATATATGGAAAATCCATGGAATGTTGAAATAGAAAATGAAAAAAAGATAAAGAATACAAGAGTCATTATCTCTGTCGTACTAGCTTTTGCAGGTTTGGGCATTATCGCAAGTCAAGTAATACCACTAGTTGGCTCCTACGTTGATGGCGCAATTATGCAAAAAAGAGGAGAGGTTAAGGTCGAACCTGTTCCAGAATCATATAAAAAATACATCGAGGATGAGTTTGCATACTACGATCCAGGAAGTAGCTATTTTGCCAACTTAGCAAGACAGCTAGGAGTATTGGGAACATCCGCATATGCGGGAGAAGTAAGAGCACAGAAGCCAATTAAGATAGATTCCACATACAATAGGGATATGTTCATAACAATTGATAGTATTGGCATTAAAAATATAAAAGTATCATCAAATGTCGAAAGTGTTGAGGAAAACGTATACAACAGATATCTTAAGTCTGGAGTAGCACACTTCAAAGGCACACCACTCCCAGGAGATGGAGGAAACTCTTTTATATACGGTCATAGCGCTGTTGAGGCTTTCTTTAGCAGACATAAAGACTATCCAGAAACAATCTTTTCCAGACTTGATGGAATCGATGTAGGACAAAGGATAGTAATACAGAAAGATGGGAACAATTTGGAATATGTTGTTAGGAACAAAAAAATAGTTGATCCAACTGACTTTACTGTACTTCAACCAATTCAAGACAAGGAAAATGTCACGCTGATGACATGTTGGCCATTAGGAATTGGCACAAAAAGATTAATTGTTGTTGCAGAAAGAAAAATTTAATTTATCTTAAGAAACATGGAAAACCTATTTAGCAGTGTAACAGAGAACAGGACTAACACATCTACAGCAGAACCGATGAAGAAGAAACTACCTTTATCTATCATTATTATTGGTGTTGTTGCAATATTGTTAATTGTACTTATAATCGTTCTTTTTATAATCAATGGGAACAAAAAAAGAGGAACCAATACCCCTGGGACACCAACATCCTCTGGTAGCGCAAGTGGAAACGTAACTCTTGCGTATTGGGGACTATGGGAACCAGAACAGGTTATGAAACCCATCATAGAGAAATTTGAACAGGAAAACCCTGGTGTGAAGATACAATACTCACAACAAAGATTCTCAGGGTATGAGTCTAGAACCTACTCTCGATTAAGACAATCAACATCATCCTCAGAACCTTCTCCTGACATTTTAAGAATTCATAATACATGGCTACCTAAATATATTAAGTATCTTTCCTCTGTACCAACAAATATAATGTCTAAAGAAGAATACTCACAAAAATTCTACCCAACAGCACTTGAAGATTTTACAGGTAAGGATGGAAAACTCTATGCTATCCCTTGGGAAATTGATGGGTTAATGGTCTTCTACAACAAACAGATGTTGAGTAAAAAAGGTGTTAACCAACCACCTGCCGACTGGGACTCTTTCATCGAACTAGCCAACAACCTAACCACTAAAGACAGCTCTGGGAAGATTCAACAAAGTGGACTCGCTATGGGAAGCGCAGAAAATATTAAACATGCAGCAGAAATCATCTCCTTCTTGCTACTACAAAATAATGTCAATATCATTGATGAAACAAGAACAACTGTTTCTCTAAACAACTCTAGAGCAATCAGTGTGTTTGAAATGTATACAAATTTTGCAAAAGGTGAGAATGCAATATGGTCTCCTTCATCAAGAAGTGATTTGGAAATGTTCTACTCTGGAAAACTAGCTATGATGATTGCTCCTAGTTGGAGAGTTTTCGATATAATAAAAGCAAACTCTACAATCGAGTTTGGAACTGCACCACTACCACAGCTAATTGCAAATGAAAATGAAATCTACTACTCCACCTATTGGGGAGATACTGTAAGTAAAGATTGTAAAAACCCTGAAATTGCATGGAAATTTATTAAATTCCTTTCGGAAAGAGAACAACAGCTACAACTTTTCTCAAGTTCGGTTACAAACAATCCTCAAGACAGAGTTTTTGGAGAACCATACTCTCTTGTTGAACTCAATAGTGAAATGGCTAAGAATCCTTATTTGAAACCAATGGCCGCCATGGCACCTTTCATGAAATCATGGCAAATGGGTGATGAAACCGCCGTTAAAAAACACTTAGATGAGGCAGTAACATCGATAATAAAGAACAATACAAGTGTAGAGAGTGCACTTAGAAAAGCAGAGGAAAATATTAACAAACAACTTGCACAAACGAATAAATAAACAGTATTATATTAACAATGCCTAAAAGAGGAAGAAATAAAAAATCTAGTCAAGTATCAGTGATTGTTGGAAGCCTCTTTCTTTTACTTTCTTTACCATTAGTTATATACGGTTTGTTTCAACAATCCTTCGACATTAGAAATCGAGCGTATGACATGTTGGAACTAAGTGAGAAAAACCCTTGCATTATCTCTTTTCCAAATGTAAACCCATACTCTTTAGAAGTTGGAAAAAGTATACGAATACAAGTTGATGCTAAATTCAGTAATTCAGGAATTAAGAAGTTGGAAGTATCCAACTCTGAAGGTAAGATCTTACACACTGAAGAGTTTCCTGACTCTCCACTACAAATGGGAACAAGCTTTGTCTTCACACCAGACAAATCAGGCACAGTAGATATACTCGGAATGATAGAGAAGACTGACGGGGGTAGTGCAGGATGCAAGGTAAGTAGTCCATATGATATTAAAGGACTTAGAGCAATATCTAGTAATAGTTCTCCCGAATTTACATCAAACCCTACCCAGTCAAAACCATCACAAGATATAAAAACAGGAACACAGTACGAATACCAACTATCTGCCCTAGACACAGATGGAGATAGAATCAACTATTCATACTCTTTTACACCCAGAGCTGACTGGTTAAAGCCTGTGGTGATTGAAGATGGTTCTAATGGAAAACTTGCAATAACATTTAGAGGATATACAGAAACTCCTGCGAGCTACTTGGCCAATGTCATAATTCATGATGGATATAGCAAGCACGTAAAATCTCAATCATGGGTAATAAGTGTGGGGCAAGCAGAGAATGACATCCCTAAGGTGAAAATCCTTAAACCAGAAGATTCTCTAAGAATTGATGCTGGTAAATCTTTTGACAGCCTATGGGAAGTTTCAGACCTAAACCATGTATCATCTTTTGAGCTTTTCATGGCGAAGAATGTAACGGATGAGAAATCATGGAAAAAGGTCTCCGAAGCACTCCCATACAATGTTCTTGGTTCTTCAGTACCTACAAATGACTTGGATTCTGGAACATACAAACTGGTTGTAAAGGCAACAGACAATCAAGTTCCTCCTAAATCAGGAGTAGGAGTATCACCTGAAATTGTAATTTCTAGATCATCAGATACTGTTCCACCAACAGATGATGTTGTAATCTTGGGAGAACCACAAATCATTAACATGTCACCTTCCACAGAAGACACCGTTTCAAATCCTAGAGCAACAATAAAAGGGACGTTAATAGCAGGTGAAGGAGCAGAGATTAAAGAATCTAGCATATCATTTAAGGTTGATGACAAAGATGTGACAGATAAAATGAAAATTAATAAAATATCAGAAAATGAGTACACTTTAATATATCAACCAACAGAGGACTTGGTAGACGGAACACACAAGGGAGAGATTTCATTTGAAGATACTAAAGGGAAAAAAGCTACAAAGACATGGGATTTCACAATTAATTCAAAAGCTGATACTTCTGGCTCGTACAACATATTTGGGATAGAGATAAGTAAGAGGACTGCATTTATAATTGGTATAGGTATACTCCTAATAGTAATCGCAATATGCATTCCACTACTCATTGCAGCTATCTGGGGGAAAGGAAAAAGAGAAGAGAGAGAAACTACATACGCTACTCGAAATACCCCTACTACCGAATATGCAGAAAATATGTATAACACAGCCTACACAAACACAGACATGGAGGAGAGGGAAGTAAAAGAACCATACCTAGAAACAATCTCCGACACTCCAATAATTGAAAAAGAAGCTATTTTCACACCCGTTGCAGAAGAGATTCAGGAGGAGGAACCTAAAAGAAAAATAACATATTCAAATGTTTCTGATATTGACATGGATGTTAAGGTTGAGACTAAGAAAGAAGAACCAATATTCAAACCAATTACTGAAACAACCCCTGCAGTAACAATCAAGAAAGAAGAACCAATACAATCACCAGTAGTAGAAGAAACAGTTGATACAACAATTAAAACAGAGGTTCCAGATATAAAGGTTGAAGAACCGAAGTCGGCTTTTGATGTTAAAACTGAAACAAAAGAAGAAGAACCAATATTCAAACCAATTACTGAAACAACCCCTGCAGTAGCAATCAAGACAGAAGAACCAATACAATCACCAGTAGTAGAAGAAACAGTAACAGAACCTACCCCAACAACAATACAAGTAGAAGAAATACCAGAACCTGAAGCGCCAGATCCATCTGCATTTCTGAAAATTGCACAACAGATAGAGGAACAAACAAAAGAAGATACCTCCTCTAGTAGTACTAACACATAGAAATTGGTATAATCACAATACCATGAAACAACTCACATACAATGAAATATGGAAGAAATATCTTGATTTTTTTGAAAGAAATCAACATCAGATAATCCCAAGTGCTCCACTAGTACCGGAAAATGATCCCTCTGTACTCTTTGTTAATGCAGGAATGTTTCCTTTAGTACCATTTCTTAATGGACAAGAACACCCAAAAGGAAAAAGACTTGTCAACATACAAAGATGTATAAGGACGGGAGATATAGATGAGGTTGGAGATGCTTTCCACTGCACCGCATTCATAATGTTGGGTAACTGGTCACTAAATGACTATTTCAAAAAAGAAGCCATTGAGATGACAGTAAAATTCTTTGTCCAAGAATTAGGTCTAGATATAAATAAAATATACGCAACTGTATTCAAAGGAGAAAAAAACATTCCTAAAGACACAGTATCAATCGATATATGGAAAAACATATTCGCACAATATGGGATTCAAGCAGAAGAAGGAGATAGAATTAAGCTACTCGGTAAGGAAGAAAACTGGTGGGGACTAGAATCAGGAGGACCGTGCGGACCTGACTCTGAAATCTTCTATGACATCGGAAACAATGAACTTGTTGAAATTGGGAATAATGTCTTCATGGAATACCTCAAAACAGGGGAAGAGGTAATCCCACTTGGTAGACACAATGTCGATTTTGGTGGTGGACTTGAAAGATTAACCGCCCTACTCCAATCCGTAGAATCAGTCTATGAAATAGACATATACAAACCAATAACTCAAAAGGTAGAAGAACTGTCACAAACTCAAAATATAGAATCACAAAGAATAATTGTAGATCATATCAAAGCCGCTACCTGGATAATAATGGATGGAATCGAACCCTCAAGAACCCAACAAGGGTACATACTAAGAAGATTAATTAGAAGAGCAATAAGACACGCCAAAAAGCTTGGCATAGACAAACCATTCACAAGAGAAGTAGGTCAAATAGCAATAGAACAATTCAAAGATACATGGCCAAACCTAGCTACCCAAAAAGAACACATACTAAATACTCTTGAAGATGAAGAAATTAAATTTGGCAAAACGTTAGATTCTGGATTAAGAGTTTTGGAGAAAATGTTAAATAAAAATAAAAAAGTCACAGGGAAAGATGCTTTTCTTCTCTACGAAACATATGGACTACCATTAGAACTCACTGAAGAGATACTACAAGAAAAAAGTCTTAAGATTGAAAATAGAGATGATTACAACAAAGCCCAAGAAGAACACCAAGAAAAATCTAGGTCTGCATCAAAAGGACTATTCAAAGGAGGACTTGCAGACACATCAGAAATGTCAACAAAATACCACACAGCATCACATCTTTTACTTGCAGCTTTAAGAAGAGTATTAGGAGAGCACGTATACCAGAAAGGAAGTAATATAACGCCAGAAAGATTAAGAATGGACTATCCTAATGAAACACAACTAACAGAAGAACAGATAAAAGAGGTAGAAAACTTGGTGAATGAGCAAATAGAAAAAGGACTAGATGTGGCATACAAAGAAATGAACAAAGAAGAAGCATTAAAGATTGTACCATTCGCAGCTTTTTCTGAAAGATACCCTGATATTGTAAATGTCTACTACATCGGACCTGAAGATAACCCCTACTCCATAGAAATATGCAACGGTCCTCATGTCGAAAACATTAAAGATTTAGGAAAGTTCCGAATATCTAAACAAGAGAATGTAGGCGCAGGAGTAAAAAGAATAAAAGCAATATTAGAATAATTATGACAATACCATACCCTATCCTAGCAATAGACTACGGAGAAAAACATTTTGGGATAGCAGTATCCGACTCTAAAGGAATTATTGCCTCTCCATTAGAAGTCATTTCCATAACAAAAAACAAAAATAGAGACATCATCATTGAAGAAATATTAGAATTAGCAACTGAAAACGGGGCAAAAAGTATATTGGTTGGAATACCTCAAGCTTTCACCAAAGCACAAGATGAAACAGTCAGAAAAGTTAGAAATTTCATAAAATCTTTATCAAGAAAAACAAAACTCCCTATCACTCCTTACGATGAAAGCTTCTCTACAACTCAAGCTCAAAATGTGCTAATATCTTCAGGACAAAATACAAAAAGTACCAGAGGGAAAATAGATAAAATAGCGGCAACTGTATTTTTACAAGAATATTTAAATTCAAGAATCCAAGAGAATGAAAAAGATTTTTAACATTGTCCTTACTATTTTGATACTGATAGGAATAGTAATATTTTTCGACTACAAAGGAGCTCTTGACAAGCCAAATAGTGATAGCCCTGAAAAAGTTTCATTTCAGATTAAAGAAGGAGAAGCTGTTAACAATATTCTAAAAAATCTTGTTGATGAGGGAGTATTAGGAAAAAGATTAGTGAATTATGCCAAAATCTACCTCAAAACAACAAAAACCGAAGCTAAGATTCAAGCAGGAAGTTATAGTATTCCAAAGAATCTAAATATCAAAGAATTAATTAAGACTCTTCAAGATGGAAAAGATCAAGATATATGGGTAACTATCCCAGAGGGATTAAGGAAAGATGAAATTGCGAACATAATTGCTAAGGAATTAGAAAAGACAGATAAAGCCACATTTTCTGTTGAAGATTTCCTTAAAGCAACAACAGATCCAGAGGTCATAGTAAAATTAAACTTACATTCAGAAGTTAAAGATTTAGAAGGTTTTCTCTATCCAGACAAATATGCTTTTTCACCTAATAGTACAACTATGTCTGTACTTGAGGTACTCGTTGGAAACTTTAAGGCAAAAGTCGGAGTAGAATATACGTATGAAGATATTATAATGGCTAGTATCGTTGAAAGGGAGGGTTATAACGCACAAGACAGACCTGTTATCGCAGGAATACTTTTAAAAAGATTAAGGGAGGGATGGCTACTTCAAGCAGATGCTACTCTCTTATACCCAGCCAAAGACTGGAAGCATGTCATAACAGTACAAGACAAGGCGAATGACAATCCATACAACTCATACAAAAAAGCTGGCTTACCACCTACCCCTATATGTAATCCAGGTATTCAGGCAATAAATGCAACTAGAAATCCAGAAGAATCACTCTACTACTTCTATATTCATGATAACGATGGTAATCCACACTATGCACGTACCTTAGAGGAGCATAATGTTAATGTTAATAAGTATCTTAGATAATATTAAAAATACTGACCCATGGTTCTAGATATAGATTTAAATGAAGGAGAGTTAGACAACAGAAAGGCTCCTAAAAAAGAGCCCATTGTCACCCAGAAGAAAGAGAAAAAGAAAAGACCTGTCTTGAGAGCTATATTAATAACTTTCTTTTTAGGCCTTCTAGGAGCTGTTGGATATTTTGTTTGGAAGGGAAACTCTATTAGCAAAGCAATGGGATTAAATCTAAATCCAGTTGAATTAATAAAGGAGAAAAAACCAGAACTTAAGAAAGACTCCCATGGCAAACATACAAATGTCTTAATAATAGGAGTTGATAGCAGAACCGGTAATGATATATCTAACACAGATACAATAATTCTTGCTTCATACAACTACGAAACAAAAAACTTGAATATGGTCTCCATTCCAAGAGACTTTCATGTAGAAGTAAATGCTAATACTAAATGGTTCGGAAGAATTAACTCTGTATACGCATCAGCTGAGAATAAAACAAAAGGAACGGGTTTTGATGCCCTGGAGAAAACTGTTGAGGATGTAACAGGCTTAGAGATTCAATATTACGTTCTCGTTGATTTCAAAGCCTTTGTAGAGATAATAGATAAGGTGGGCGGGGTTAACATTAATGTAGAAAATAGCTTCACAGACTACATGTACCCAGAGGGACTAAAATACAAGACAGTAAAGTTTCTCGCAGGCCCACAAGTAATGGATGGAAAAACTGCCTTAATATATTCCAGATCTCGACACTCCTCTATGAACAACGAAGGTACTGACTATGCAAGGGCAAAAAGACAACAAAAGGTAATACTGGCTCTAAAAGACAAAATCTCAGAAGATGAAACGTTCAAAGATCCACAAAAAGTCATGGGTATCCTATCATCCTTAGTGAATAATATAAAAGTATCTGAATTTACAATTACAGATATCCGAGCAGGCATCAATCTTCTACAAGACTTCACAAGTGAAGACAGGAAATCTTTTTCATTTGTTCTAGATCCTCTATCAGGAGGGGGACAATTAGTAGAAGTAAAATCTATGCCTAGTGGAGCATTTGCTATTGGCCCCAAGGCTGGTTTAGGAAAGTATGAAGATATTCGCAAGTATGTACAGGCAATTGATAAGAATCCAAGCCTCTACTCAGAAAAAGCAACAATATATGTTCATGATATAGGGTTAGGATATTCTGAAACTGCGAAGAAAATAAAAGAGATAAGAGAGGCCTACCCATACCTAAATATTATCCACTCCTCTATTCTCTTCAAAGACAAAGAAGGAAACCATGTATACTCAAATGTAGATGGGTATCCAGAAACAATTCGTGAAATGGCAAAATACCTCAAAACAGAAAATATTACCAAACCTGAATTCATAACCACAAAAAACAACAGAGATGCCGTCATAATACTATTAGGAAAACCTGTTCAATTAAGTAGTGAAGAAAGTGAAATATAAATTGTATCATGGTTCCTCTCATTATCTTTCTTTAGAGGCTACCCATGAGTACATAGATTCTATTAAAAATAAAAAGAGTGGAATTGAAGTATTAACAGTAAGCGCAGATACTTTAGAACCTCAGACAATACTGGATATTTTAACCTCTCAAAACCTCTTCGTGACGGAGAGAATCATTTTCATAAAAAGATTATATCGTAATAAAAAGAAGGATGAATTAATACCATTAGTCACAAGCATATTAGAAAGTACAACATCAAAAGATATCATTGTTATATGGGAAGACCAAAAAATTAAAGCTAATACGAAATACTACAAATTCTTTAACAAAGACAAGCAGGTAGAGGGGTTTGATGATTTAAACAAAAGAACATTCTTCACATGGTTAAGAGAAGAGCTAAAAAGACAAAATATGAAGATGGAAGCGATTGCTACAAAAGAAATTGCAGAAAGAACCAACTATGATCCAGAAAGATGTGCAAATGAATTAAAAAAAATCAAATTACTCCTAGATGACAAGGAGATAAAAAAGGAAGATATTGAAAAACTCGTTACTAATACCTTAGAAAAAGATATTTGGGGACTCATTGATTCAATAAATCAAGGTGATACTCAAAGTAGTACAAAAATCTTAGAAAAACTCCTCTCACAAGCTGTTGATGTAAACTACATTATCTCCATGATTGCCAGAAACCTTAGACTTGTAACACTTACCAAGCACTTAGAGGATAAAGGAAAGACTTCAAGTGAAATAGCATCAATACTAAAAATGGCACCATGGATGATACATCCATTAATTAGATCTTCAAGAGATTACACTCAAAAGAAAATCACCTATCTTTATACAAAACTCTCTAATCTAGACTTTCAAATTAAAAAAGGATTAATTGAACCTAAACTAGGAATCACACTTCTTGCCTCCGTTTTTTAGTTCTTTTATTATTGACACTAAAGACTTATTTTACTAGACTTTACTAAGAGTAATACTGCTAATTTTTTGGTGCTCCCATAAATCATGGATACAGAGGTAAAAAGGATTACCACAACGAAAAAATCAAATAAACTTGTCACAACATTACTTATCATTGCTGGAATACTTGGTTTGATTCTTATTCTTGCAGCAGTATACTTCTACAAAATCAAGCCTGCCTCAGAAAAAAAAATCGTTGGAGATAAGTCTTGTACTTGTTATTTTATCGACCCTACTGTAACTCCTGAGTGTGGAGATCCTAGAAAAGGTTTCGGCTTTACACAAAGTACTGTCAAAGAGAGCGAAGCTTGTCCTCCATGTGTGACTTCTACAATTGACACAACAAAATTAAGTAGTAATACAAAACAGGAGGAGTATCTCTCCTGCCAACTACAAAACGTACAAGACAGAAGGTGTAAATTAATGACAATAACTGATAAAGATGGGAAAATAGTTACAGGACAAATATCTCCCGCAGACGAAATAACCGTAGAAGCAACATTTGATAAAAAATATATAAAACCTCAATTTAGTGTCAATAACAAGCTAGAAGAACCTGATACAATCTCAGAGGATGGTCTAACAATAAAGAAGGCATTCACTAACTTCACAGAGACATCTATTGATATTGTAGCAACAGCCGATGATGGAACAGGAGAAAATATCAACTCTCCTCTTTGCAAGCGAGTAATTTCTGTGTCTCAGCAGGCAGGGATTAGAGTAACTGGATTGCAGTTTGCAACTAGAGTTACCGAAGGAGTAAATAAGGTTTCCAAAGCCATACTCAAGGCTTCTAATTTGAAAGAGTCAGAGTCTTTGAGCATAGATTTTTCATTTGATAACGAGGAGTTTGCAAAACTCTCTATGAACAAAGGTTTGACAATAGATGGAGCTAAGGGAGAGGTCGTTATGATAGAAAAAGATCTTTATGACACAGAAAATTTCTCAAACGGTATTAGTTTTACCCAACTGGACAAGTTCGTAGGGAGTGTTAATGTTGTTGCAGAGTTAAGAGATGGTACTACCCTTCTGGGTAAAGCCGAAGCTGAGTTAACATTTAAGGAGATTACTGTGGATACTCCAGACGAGCCACCTATAGAAGAACCTCCTTCAGAAGAAACAGAAGAATCAAACTTTGCTGTATCCGTAGAAGCTGATAATCCAACATGTCTTGACAGGGTTAGTCCCAACAATTCTGTTACATTTACAATAAATATCGTAAATAATGCTGAAACATCTCAAACAGTAAAATCTATTACAAATAAACTACCTCTCGGATTTACATACATATCTGGTAGTTCTAAAATAAACGGTATTGCTGTTACTGACATTAACTATCTAAAGAGTACTGACATTGGACAAACTACAGAATTGGTATGGGCAACAACAAATGGATGGTCTATCAGTAATGGACAAACCCTCTCCCTTCTCTTCCAAGCAGAAGTCGGGCCAAATGCACTCACAGGCGAGAACCAGAATGAGGTTGTCATAGAACCTGCTCAAGTACCTTCAGATCCAAATACTCTAAGAGCTGAAGCCGTTATAAACGTAGAACAAACATGTGACCCAACAGTACAGCCTTCAGATGAAACACCAGACACCGGGATCTTTGATTCAATGTTAAACAGGGTAATTGCCGGAATCTTAATAGTTATTATTGGATGGTTTATCTACACAAGACCTTTTGGACAGATAGTTGCCAAGAAACTTGTAAACTCGGAGGTCTACAAAGGAGCAGAGATGACATCATGGAGAATGTTCAAACCTAAAAAGTACTTCGAGGTAAATACTGTAAAGAAACTAAGTAAAAAGAAGAAGTAATTTACATCTCACTTATAATAAACTCCAAAGGTACCCCGTTACTACCATACCCTTTACTCTCAGAGTTAATGAGAAAATAATATTTCGATTTTGTTAAGAGTTTCTCCAAAACAACTTCATGTTCATCAGACTTCAAATTCCCATTAATATCAAAACCTACCCTATCCAAATCCCTTCTGTCAATTCCATACTGTACAAATCCGGAACATCTTCCAACAGTTCTCCATTTAATACTTACAGAGAACTCATCCTGCCCCTTCTCTACGAAAACATTGTATGGAGTACACTCATTTTGAGGTTCAAAAAGAGAGTCAAAACTACCTACCCTATCCTTTCGCAAAAGAAGAAAAACAGAAGACATCACAAGTATAAAAGCTATAACCCCAACTATTATCAAAATCCTCTTACTCACTTGCTTCTGTGGCTAAAATATAATTCTTCTGAGAAGACGAGTTCACTCCATCACTCACCCTCAACGTATACTCATAGGTCTCACCAACTCCATATGGAATACTTCCAACTACAGACATATCATTAATATACAACCACTCTGGAGCATCAACTAATTCCATACTCAAAGATGTATAATCACTATCGGCATCCTCAATCCTTGGATAATATTCATACATTCCACCCTCTTCAAACTCTACAGTAGGAGTTGAAACAATATACGGAGTACCATAGGTATTCTCTACTCCAACCAAAATACTCTCCTCATTTGTTGTCCCCAAAACCTGTTCCTCTTCTGTTCCCTGATTCTTCAACACGGCATATACAATACCAAAAGAAAGAAGAAAAAGAACAACAAGTGAGCTAATAAAAATCTTCGCTTTCCTACTTCTCTCCATGATAAAAGTTTACCATAAAAAGTAATGTTTACAAAGCTTGATTTAACATATATAATACCTCCATATAGTTATATTAATTACATTCAGATAAGAGATGCCAAATTTAAAAACATCAATAAAAAGTCTCAGGTCATCTAAAAGAAGACAAGTTGTCAACAATAGACTAAGAGAGAGAATAAAAAGAGCTACTAAGAAACAAAATACTTTAGTAGAAGAAGGAAACATCGAAGAGGGAAAGAAGAACCTCAAAAATGTTTACAAAGTTTTAGACAAAGCAGCGAAGAAGAATGTTATCAAAAAAGGTAAGGCTGATAGAGTAAAATCTAGACTTACCCAAAATTTAAACAAACTTGCCCAAGATAATGTCAAAACTTCTAAGAAGAACACTTAAGGTATCTATCGCTCCAGCAGTTGTAATGATTGCTGGGAAGTTGCTGGGTATCATAATTGCAAATGTTGCTTACAACCTAGATTTTTTCATTGACAACCAAATTCAAGGGATATTTTCCATTCAGCTATATTACACAGATAGTACAACTACACTTTTGGTCAACTCTATATCAAACTTAGTAATGGTCCTTGCATTGGCAATCCCCACCCTCTATTTCATCATAAAAACATCTATATACCAATCAACTTTTGAAAATCCCAGAACTATAGTAAAGATTACAAAACTAAATATCATGAATTGGATTACAAAAGATGACACCTCTTTCTTAACAATTTTTATCTGGTCTTCTTTTCTTTTAATCACAAGTCTTATCTCCATTGCTCAAACAATACAAGGAACATGCTATGACTGGGTAGGAATAATAGCTGGAGTATTAGCTATTTTCGGAATATGGGGAACAATAAAGACATTTGAGGGAGAAATAGATAAGATATATCCAAGAGAGGAAAAACTATACAGATGAGTGAGAGCAAGAAAAATTTATCACCAAAAATATTTGAACCATTGACAATTGTCCTTATACTAGGTCTTTTCCTCATCCCCACTTTAACAGTATTAAATCTTTCACCAATTACACAGAAAAACAAACAGAGTAATGTTCTTGGCGTTACAGATTCACCTAATAATATTTCCATTGAACTATTAAACAAAGATGACAATATCTTTGTTGGGGAGACTTTAAGAAGAGAAAAGGATCGTGATTACGTATATACAACTGAAGTACAACCACGAGAGAAAGAGAGAGAGTATTCTAAACAAGCATTTAGAATATCAAACCGAAGTAATGGAAAGCAGAAAGTGGTCGTAAGTGGGTATGCTGATAGTACAAGTAGCTCTCATTTCTCTCTAAAAGTTGATGGGGTGTGGTATGTATTAAGAGATGATAGCAAGGAGATGTATGAAAGAGAGATTGTACTTGGACCTAATTCAACAAAAACCGTACACATCTCAACATATAGTGAGAAGAACATACTTTTCAAAGAGGCATTCATCGTAAATATCTCTGTGAGATAACAAAGCTCTGACCTAGGTCTGTCCCCTGTTTCCCAATGTTTCTCTCCTCTTAACAAGGTTTTTTGGCTTGCTTGTTTCTGATTCTGGCTTAGAACAAACATTCGAAATACGGCGCAGAGGATTAGGAAACCTATGTACAAAAGAAACCACAAGAGAGATTTCAGGTCTGAGGTAGACCAGACCTACTTCAAAAAAAGCACTGCTTTAGATATAATCCATTGTATGTCTAATTCCACACCATTAGAAAAAATCAGGAACTTCTCCATAATCGCCCATATTGATCATGGGAAGTCTACCTTAGCTGACAGGATGTTAGAGGCAGTACAGAATGAGGATATCAAAAGGAAAAAGAAGAACAGACTACTAGATAAGCTTGATCTAGAACAAGAAAAAGGTATTACAATTAAACTACAAGCATGCAAAATGACTTGGAAAGACCACCAACTAAACCTCATAGATACACCTGGGCACGTTGATTTCTCCTACGAAGTATCTAGATCTCTTGCTGCTTGTGAGTCCGCCCTACTCCTTGTTGATGCCAGTCAAGGAATACAAGCCCAAACAATCTCAAATACAAGAAAGGCTCTGGATTTAGGACTTAAATTAATACCTGTACTTAACAAAATAGATTTACCTAATGTGAAAATCGATGAAAGAGAGAAGGAAATTGAAGCGTTGTTAGGTTTTAAGAAAGAGGAAATTGTCAAGGTATCTGGGAAAACAGGTGAAGGTGTTGAGGATCTTCTTGACAGGATTGTTGAACAATGCCCTTCCCCTGCAGGAGATACAGATGCTCCTCTGAAAGCTTTGGTCTTTGATTCTTTTTATGATGAACATAGAGGTGTTGTAATAGCCATTAGAATATTTGATGGGAAGATTAAATATATTCCTGGAAAAGCAGAAGACCTACATATGTTGCAAAGAGGACAATCCTTCAAGCCAACAGAGATAGGGATATTTAATCCAGATTTAGAAGAAACAGAAACTTTAAACACTGGTGAGGTTGGATATATTGCAACAGGAATGAAAGATATTAGTTTCTTTACAGTTGGAGATACCATTTCTAATCAAAAAAACACAGTACCACTTCACGGATATCAAGTTCCTAAACCTAATATGTATGCTACTTTCTTCCCCACAGATACAGAAGAGTATGAAGGATTAAAAATTGCCCTGACCAAACTCTCACTAAATGATGCTTCTTTAACCTTTGCAGATCAAAGATCTAATCTACTGGGTTCAGGGTTTAGATGTGGTTTTCTAGGACTACTACACATGGATATTGTTCAAGAGAGATTGGAAAGGGAATATGATATTGATCTAATTGTTACAGCCCCCACCGTTGAATATCAGGTAACAAAGATTGATGGTGAGGAATTAGTCATACAAGCTCCTCATGAACTTCCAGATCCTGCAAGTATTAAGGAAATTAGAGAGCCTTGGGTTAGAGCTGAAATAATGACACCTGAACAATATCTGGGAGATTTAATGGCCTTATGTCAATTAAAAAGAGGACAGTATGTCAATACTAAATATCTTCATTCTAATGTGAGTGATATACAACTAAAGGATCAATATATTGTTTTAGAATATGATATGCCACTTGTTTCACTAATATCGAACTTTTTTGATCAGATGAAAAATATTTCTAGTGGATATGCTTCCATGGAATATGAATTCATTGACTATTTCCCTGCAGATATTGTGAAGGTTTCAATATTAGTAAATCATGATGAAGTATCTGTATTGGATTTCTTAGAGGTTAGAGATGAAGCAAGGAGTAAGGCTGTGAAGCTCTTAGAGGTCATGAAGACAGTCATACCTAGACAGCAGTTCTCTATTCCCCTTCAAGCAGCTATTGGTTCTCAAATCATAGCCAGGGAGGATGTTAAGGCATTTAGAAAAGATGTTACTGCTAAGTTATATGGTGGTGATTATTCTAGAAAGAAGAAACTATTAGAGAAACAGAAGAAAGGTAAGAAGAGATTAAAACAGATTGGGCAGGTACATATTCCACAGGATGCATTTTTAGCTATTTTGAAGACTTAATCAGAAGTTAATTCTATATTCATTTCCCATTCTACAAAAGCCCTTTTTTAATATATAATCAACATGCATGATTAAAAAAATCAAACTAACAAATTTCAGAAAATTCAAAAACTTTGAAATAGATATTGAAAAAGACATAGTAGTATTTCATGGTGATAATGCTGTTGGTAAAAGCACACTACTAGAAGCAATATACATACTCACCAATGGAAAATCACCTTGGGCAAGCTCTGATGAATACATACACACAGAACAAGAATGTGATGATACATATTGCAGAGTAGAGATAACTGTGGAAGATGATGAAGAAAAAACATATTCATATTACAAGAGTACAAGTAGAAGAATATTAAAGATTAATGAAAAGAATGTATCTGTCAAAAAGTTTTTTGAAGAGACAGCCTCTACAATATTCAATCCTGAAAAGATTGAGATATTAATGATTTCTCCTAGCAGAAGAAGAGAGTTTTTAGATGAGATAATATCAACTTTAGATTATGAATATGTAGAGACATTAAAACAGTTTAGAAAGATATTAAGACAAAGGAATGCATATCTAAAAAAACTATCTAAACAATTCTACGAAAAAGGTATCATTGCTAGAAATGATCCACAGTTAAACTTCTGGACAAAAGAGTTTCTAAAGGTAGCACAGAAGATTCAGGACATGAGAGAAACATTGGCAGAAAGAATGAAGACGAAAGACTTAAAGATTGAATATATTAAGTCCAATGGAGATATTGCTCTTGAAGATGCTTTAGAGAATTCAAAGAAAAGAGATATTGCTACTGGACATACTAATGTTGGACCACATAGAGATGATTGGGAGTTAATTAATGGAAAGAATATTAAAAAGTTTGGTTCTAGAGGAGAGAAGAGATTGTCTATTGGAAAGTTGATATTTGAAGTACAGAAGATTATGAAAAAAGAGCTTGGATACTACCCTGTTCTACTACTTGATGATATTGCTTCAGAGTTAGATAGAAAAAATACTGCAGAGATATTTAAGCCTGAAATATTAAACAAACAACAGACATTCATTACAATTATTGATTACAAGAATTTACCAAAAGAGGTTTTAGAGAAAGCTCAGTTGGTTGATCTTAATTAATTTCAGCAATCATAGCTTTTAGCTCTTCAGGAGATGTCTGTCTATTTTTCTCTTCCTCTTCTTTTGTTAGAACTGAGGCCTCAGCAAATTCTTTTAACAAAGCCTTGGTATCAAACCCATACTTCTTATCATTTAAATTGTCTTTCATATACATAGCCCAATAGAAGTTGGAATCTACAGCTCTAGAAACGACATTACCTTCTGCATCTAGCTCAGCACCCTCATCTGAAAATCCTTGATTTGGAAAAAGTTCTTTATTGCTAAAGGTGGTTTGGAATTCTTCTGTTTTACCACTACTCTCTTTTTTAGACATAACCATTCTATATATGGCTTCATACTCTTGAGCATTTCTGTTGTATACACCTCCTGTAACCAAAAATATCATCCCTTCGTTTGTGAGCATTATTACAGAATGTTTTTCTGAAATAACATCATTTATATTTTTAGGTGTTGAATACTTTTCACTTATTCCTAAGTTTGAATCAAGCTGTTTTTTACCCAATTCAAACATCCCTCTTTCAAATACAATGGCTGTAGAACCATCAGAGAAGTTTAGATCCTTAAAAGCTCCTTCAAATTTAGGCTCTTTGCGAAGTATCTCTATCATTGCTGCATTTTTCTGTTTTCTTTCATTGTCTTGCAATATTTGCTCGGCATCTTCTTGGATTTGTTGCATACCTTCGCTAGTATGTGTCGGGACTGCTTGTTCTTCACCTGGCTTGTGGAAAAAAGAATATGGTTTCTCACCACCATCTATATGTTCAACTTCTTCTACTTGATTTACTCCCTCCTCTAAAGTCTCTACTGGGATAAAGTCATCTATACTTCCTGTCAAAATGGTATTTTCTGTATTCATAGAAAAACTCACAAACTTAATACTACGATTGTACACAGAAGAAACAAGATGGTCAACCAAACTTTTCCCCGTAATTCTTAATTTTTACCTCTCTAAACCTCTTAGGGAAAAACTCAATCCTGCCCTTTTTTGAATTCTTTTTAATCCTTTCTAAATCAGGTCTATGCTTAGCTAATTTCATATATATTAATTGAAGATAGTAAAAGAATGTGTTCATTATTCTAACAAAGAAATTAACCCTCTTTTGAGGTTTAATTTTTGTAATCAAAAGTTCTTTTTTAACACCATACTCATCTTGTAGCCAAGTATTCTTAGAGTATATATATTTTATATATTTTTCATTATATATCGGTATTAAATACATTAATTCGTTAAAATTGAAAATATCCTGATTAAATGAAAGACCTCTCTCCTCTACAATTAGATTAAGACATAACTTATCCTTTACATTCCTTCCATCTCTTTGAGTTCTAATCTTTTTTTGAAATATGTTTTTTAGCTGTACTAAAGCTCTATATATCCACATAGAGTGATTTCTGACAACAATGAATATATCGATATCATCTTCTTCTTTAGCAAAACCACTAGCAACAGAACCTGAAATTCCTATGAATTTAACAAGATTGAGAGCTAGTAATATGGGTATACTCTCCTTAGCCATTTCTATCTTCTTTCCTAAAAAAGGATTGGGATTGGTATTAGGTATACTTTCTTTTTTTCTTTCCTTAATTTTATTTAGATATGACTCTCCCCATATTCTTCTAATATCCTCTTGGTATACTTCCTGATTCATTAAGGAACGAAATTGTGATAGTTTGGTATAGTTGTTCACATTTCAATTATATTCTTTTATATCTTCTGATACCACTAATATTTTCTCTAATATTCTGCTAATATGTAGGGTATAATAGAAACTGCCAATGAAACAACATGCTATACCTCAAAATGTATTAGATGTAGAGTTTAAACTCTTTACTAAGTTCACGCTTAAGGAATTCGCATATCTAGCCTTAGGTCTTGGCATTGCAGGAATTATGATATACCTAATGATTGGAAAAACAATCGATTTACTTGTTGGTATTCCAATTGCTGTTGTATCAAGTATTGCAGGTATAATACTAGCTTTAGTACCTATCAATGAGCAACCTGCAGACAAATTCATACAAAACTACGTTACAGCAATCACCTCACCTACACAACGAGTATGGAGAAGTAAAAAGATTGGTAAAAATATAGAGAAACCCAATGTAAAGCCTGCAGAAGATGGAACAATCATACATAAAGATGTTAAGGAACAGAAGAAAAAAATCATAGGTGGTAGCCAAGATGTTCTCAAAGAAGAAATAGATGATTCTGACAAAGATATCTTTGGTGATTTGGATCCAGTAAAAGAAGAGAGTATTCCACAAGATATTCCCGTTACTACAGAGACAGAAGTTGTAGGAGAAAAAGTCGCAGTAACTCAAGCACCTACAAACATAATCATTACAAACAACAACATTCAAAACTACCAATTCTCAGCAAAAGGTATGGAGAATGTTCCTGGTAATATTAATATTTGGTTATGCGATAATGAATATAAACCAATACCAGATGTCATATCATATCTAAAAGATAGTAGTGGGAAACTACTTTTTGCAAATAAAACAGGAAAAAATGGATACTTCCTAACAAATAAGATATGGTATCCTGGACATTACTTACTAGAATTCGAACATCCTACATACAAATTTCCAAGAGTAGAAATTATTCTTGAGGATATAAATATTAAATTACCTATTAAAATAAACACTCTGTAATATGGATAAAAATGCTCGTGCAAGAGCAACTGCAACAACACAAGATCACTTAGCTATAAAAGATATCAGAGATGATTTAGTCATTAACAAGAATGGTAGCGTAGCAATGGTTATACAAACCTCTGCTATTAACTTTGATCTTCTAGCGGAATACGAACAAGATAATAAAATATATGCTTTTGCAGGACTCCTCAACTCACTAAACTTTAGAGTACAGATTCTCATTCGAACCAAGAGAATTGATATTAGCAACTACATCACCTATCTCAAAGCACAAAGGAGAGAGGCTATGACAGAAGGACTTCAGAAGCAATTAGATATATACACTCGTTTTGTGGAAAACCTAATTGTTCAAAACAATGTTTTGGATAAAAGTTTTTTCATAGTAATTCCATATCATACAGGTGGTGTAATACCTGATACTTCAATACTTAAATCTAAGAAAAAAACTGAAGAGCAAGAAGCCGCTGCAAACATACGAACAGAACAACTTCTAGAGAAAGCAAAAATCTTCCTTTACCCTAAAAGAGATCATATATTAAAACAGATTGGAAGTATGGGATTATCAGGACACCAACTAACAACAAAGGATTTAATATCTGAATTCTATACAACATATAATCCAGAAGAAGAATAATTATGGCAAACGATATTACAAACAACAAAACTTTAGAAAGTAAAACTACCCAGAAGCTTACTTCTATGCAAGACCAAATAAAAACAGCTGGACAGAAATATTCTGAGTACCAAAGCAAGATACAGTCAGAGTTAGATTCTGTACAACCAAGGGCCACCTACTCTACTTCAGAATTTGTAGAACCACCTCCAGAGGATGATAAAAAAGAAGAAAAAAAGAACCCAATCATAAAGCTCTTAGATAAGATTGCTGAAGGTGTAAATAAAAATAAACCCAAACCAGAAACTAAACCTTCTCCTGAAAAACTTGCGGAAATAGAAGCATCAACAAGAGAAGAAGACTTCTTAGAAACAATTGGGGCAGATACAGATTTGTCCATCCAAGACTTAATTGCACCAATAGACTTAGAAGTTGATTTTAATCACCTACAAATGGGGCAATACTACTTTAGGACCCTATTTGTCAGTGGGTATCCTAGATTTGTAGGCCCAAACTGGCTATCCCCAATCATTAACTTCGAACACTCCTTAAGAATTAGTACATTCTACTACCCTGTTGATTCTAAAAATATTCTGGAGAAACTAAAAAAGAAAATTGGAGAGATGGAAGCTACACTTTACACCCAAATCGAAGAGAGAAAAGTTGTAGACCCATCACTTAAGGTTGCTCTATCTGATGCACAACAACTACAAGACTCAATAGCTGAAGGTACAGAGAAATTCTTCCATTTCACAATGTATGTAACTCTTTATGCAAAAGATATGGATTCTTTAGAAAAAATATCTAGAAATGTAATATCAACCTTTGCTGCGATGAATGTCACCGCAAAAAGTGCAACATTACAACAAGAATCTGCCTTTATAAGTACACAACCACTAGGTACTGACAAGCTATACATAACCAGAAATATGGATACAACATCCCTTGCGACGACATTCCCATTTGTAACATCAGAACTAACAATGGACCATGGTATTATGTATGGACTCAACATCCATAATAAAAGTTTAATTGTCTTTGATAGGTTTGAATTACCAAACGCAAACTCTGTTGTTTTCGCAACCTCTGGTGCAGGTAAGAGCTACTTCATCAAACTGGAGGCACTTAGAAGTTTAATGTTGGGAGTAGAAATCATTATCATCGACCCTGAAAGAGAGTATGAGGCTCTGGCAAAAGCCGTAAATGGATCATACATATCCTTCTCACAAGACAAAGGGCATAAGATGAACCCTTTTGAGCTATCCGGTGTGAGAGGTGAAGATGATGAGGAGGATGAGTTAAGAATTAAAATGCTCTCTCTGTTAGGTTTTTTCAAAGTTCTCTTTGGCGGAATAACAAATATAGAGGAATCCATTCTCGACAGAGCCCTTAACCTAGCATACAGGGAAAAGGGTATAACATTAGACCCTGAAACACAAACAAAAGAACCTCCTATGCTCGAAGACCTCTATAAAGTTCTAAGAGGAATGGCTGAAACAGAGGCACATGGTTTAGCAAGACGAATGGAAAAGTATATAATTGGTAGTGGTGCTGGAGTTTTCAATGAGGCAACAAACTTCGAGATAAACAACCCATTTACTGTTTTTAGTATCAGAGATCTTCAGGACGAGCTAAAACCTCTAGCTATGTACTTAATGTTGGACTTCATATGGACAAAGATACGTAAAGAAAGAAAAAGGAGAATATTAATTGTGGATGAAGCTTGGTATATGATGCAGGATGCTGAATCAGCTAAGTTTATGTATTCAATAGCAAAAAGAGCTAGAAAATACTACCTCGGTCTCTCCACTATCACACAGGATGTGGCAGATTTCTTAAACAACGATATGGGAAGAGCTATTATCACAAACTCCTCTATGCAAATTCTGATGAAACAAAGTCCTACCGCTGTCGATATGCTACAAAAAGTCTTCGCCCTCTCTGATGGAGAAAGAAGTTACCTTCTAAGTTGCGATCAAGGACAAGGACTCTTCTTTGCTGGTTCAAATCATGTAGGGATACAAGTACTCTCAAGTCAGGCAGAGAATGAGATTATCACCACCAACCCTAAAGATTTAGAAAGACTAAAAGAAAGGGAAGGGCAGACAGATACTAGAACAATTGAAGAGCTTGCTCAGATATATGATCCTCCAGCAACACAACAACCAATACATAAAGTTAGTGGACAAAGACAAGATGAAATTATCTTAGGAGCAGTAGAAAAGAAAGAAAGTGAAAGCAAAAGACTCGAAAGCGAAAGAGAAAGATATCAAAGAGAACTAGAACAGAGAATTAAAGAACAGGAGAAGATTCTTAATCCTGATAAATATAAAGATCAAGCAGGTTTTATCGATGAAATAAATAGTAGGACTGTAACAGGACAGGTCGTTAGCTCTAGAAAGGATATACAGAGAGGAAAAAGTCATTTAACACCACAGGGAGTTGTAGATAGCTACCCTGATGAGAATAATCAAAATGTTCCTAATACCTAAGAAAAAAAAAGAAGAAGAACAACCTCTTAGAGAAGAACTATACCTTGTAACACAAGCGGTTGATACAAAGTCTATCGTCCCTGAACAGAAGGCTTCCGATTTGGAACAATTAGAAAAAGCCGAAGCAAAAAGTAATTACAGAACAAACATAGCAAAATCTATTAAGAATCCACAAATATCAAGAGCTGTAAGTTCACTTCAATTAAAAAACCCATTCAAGGGAGTTTAACTTAGTGGTCCCTGATCAAGGTTGAGGAACTCTCTTAAATTATCTCTGTTAATAATGATAGGTAAAGGAGCACCATCTACAATTTTTCTTGATGCACTTCTAATCATAGCTGCAATATTTCTCTCCAGTTGCCTAATACCTGCATCAAAACCAACAGGTCTAATAACCGAAAGCCACACATCATCACTAATTTGGAGTTGGTTAGAAGTCAAATTAAGTTCTTCAAGAATCTTAGGTAATATATACTGTTTTGCAATAACCTCTTTCTCACTATCAGAGTAACTTGTAAACCTAATTACTTCAACCCTATCAATTAATGCTGCTGAAAGACCTCCTAGATTATTTGCCGTACATACAAACATAACTTTGGATAAATCTATTGGATAGTCAATATAATGATCGACGAATGTAGAGTTTTGTTCTGGATCTAAAATCTCTAACAGTGTTGCCATAACATCACTTAATAGACCCGCATTCCCACTAGACTTCTCTATTTCATCTAAAAGGATTACTGGATTCATAGTTCCACATCTTATTAAAGCCTTTACTATCTGACCTGGTTCACCATCAGGAGAATACCTTGGTGTTCCCCTTAAAGTTCTAACATCACCAATTGCACCAAGGGAAATCCTTGCAAACTTTCTGTTCATAGAATCTGCAATTGATTTTGCAATAGAGGTTTTACCAACACCCTGCAAACCCAGAAAGAGGAATACTGGCGCCGTTAGAGATGAAGCATCTGCATTGCTTCTGGCAACCTGTAGATTTGGTTGTGGTGTAAAGCTAGAAATCTGTGTCGGTATTGCATCTTGAAAGACAGGTTGCTTAGAATTCTCTATACTAAGTTGCATTGCTGCTAAGTAATCTAATATCAAATTCTTAACAGAATCCATACCGTGATGAGAAGAATCTAATATTACCTTAGCATTCTTAATGTCAAGATTGTCTGTTGAGCTCACTCCCCATGGGATTCTAGTAAGCCAATCAATATATTTATTAACGTTTTCAAACTCACTACTGTACCCACCTAATTTAACCATTCTCTTCAACCTTTCAATTGAGTGTAGAGTATCCTCCTTTAATTGTTCAGGAGCAGAGGAATTTATTAACTTCTGCTGAAGTGCAATGATTTCATTAAGACTTTCATCTATACCTGTTTGATTGCTAAAATTTGTAGAGGCAGTATTTTCCATATCTAGTAGAGTGTATATATTTGTAAAAATTAAGTCAAATAGCTTTGACAAGACATATATAGCATGGTAATCTTATCATAATAAATTGACTGCCCTTAAAAATGAAACGTTCATCTATTTTCTATGCTATTTTCTTTCTCCTTCTTTCTCCATTAGCAATATTCGCTGTAGATATTAACCTAACAGAAAGTCCTAGTGGTACAGACAAAGCTGTTTCTGTTGAGATGGACACTAAAGGAGAAATGGTTAATTCTTTTAAGGTTGCAATAGAGGTGTCTGATGATGTTAATGTTTCAAAAATAGAAGAAAGTGATTATGCATGTGGGACTTTTTCATCTTCACATAACGGTTCAATCATAGAAATTACATGTACAACAAAAGAAGAGGCACATATTAACTCTTCCATCGCAAAGATACTGTTTACAACAGATTCTACAAAATACTCTTTTAAGGTATTAGCAGATCAATCTCAAATAGGAGATTTAAGTATTGAGAAAACAGCAGATATTGGAGGGAATGTCCAAGAAACTAATAGTGAGACTCCAACAACAACAAGTGAACCTACTACGACATCACAACCTACAACTGCACCAAGTACAACTAAAGCTAAAGAGAAGAAACTTACAGATTATCTTCCTTACGCACTTTTAGGAGTTGCAGGAGTACTTCTTCTTTCAATAATTGTTCTCCTTGTAACAAAAGGAAAGAAAGATGGTAGTACAACTACTACTGCTCATGTGACACAGCCACCCATTACTACAGAACCAGAAGAAACAGAAGCAATGGTAGAGAAACCAACCCTCCAAGAGATGGTAAATGCAGGTACTACAGAAACAGTTGTCCAAGAAACTCCTGCTGAACCTGTTGGTAATCATGAAAAAGATTTAGAGGCAATATTAATGAGTGAGAATCCTGGAATGGACAGTACCGTTGTACCTACTATGGAGACAACCACAATGGAAGCACCAATTACAGACACTCCTATGGTAGATCCCTTAACAACACCCATAGAAACAACTATTAATGATATCCCTGTTATTGACCCTCTATCAACATCCATAGAGACAACAACAGAGGTTCCTACAACAGATTCATTACAGACACCTATGGAAGCACCTATTACAGAGACTACTATGGTAGATTCCTTAACAACTCCTGTAGAAGCACCTATTAATGACATTCCAGCTATTGACCCCCTATCTGTACCTGTAGAGGTACCTGTCGTAGAAACAACCCCTACAACAGACATTTTTGCAACCCCTGAAGTTGATAACAATGAAGCATACGTTGCAAACACATCGCAAGGTGGACTACCAAGCATAGGGTTTACTTCACCCGCACAATCAATTACCGATATGAATACAGCAACACCTATGGAAACACCTGTTGTAGAAGCAACTCCCTCAAACAATTACCAAGATATATATGCAACACCAACAGAAACTCCAGTAGAACCAGTAAATACAAACTTCCCTGCACAAGCAGAAATAGAGATTTCACCTAACCAAGAAGCTATGGATTTACAGGCTTTAGTAAACGGTGAGGTGAACAATATTTCAACAGGACAACCAGAGACAACAACAGAACCAGTAACGACAACTCAACCGATAACAGAGTAAAAGTTTAGGACCTATCAACAAATTGATTCTTGTCATCTATCTTTGGAACAACTATTCTTTTAAGCAATGCCTTCCATATAGGATCTTGAACAGTAAGCCTTCTAAGCCAATCATATGTCAATACTCTGTAAGCGATATGTCCACCATTCCTTGTTCTAAGATTAATCAAATACTGCAAATCATCAAATGAACCGTAAAATATATATCTAGTGGCGTGTGCATGAGGTAAAAGATACTTCGTAAACTCATCAACAACCTCAGAAGACATACAACCCTTAGCTGTAGTTCTCCATTTTTTAATAAGTTCATAAGTCCCATCCAATCTCTTAACATACTCTTTCTTCAACGACTTCAACTGAGGAATCTCTAAATAATTACAAAGATAAAAACACTCATCATTACTTCTATCTAATTCCTGATCCATATCCACACACTCATCAAAAAGTGGAATAAATCTCTCTAAACTCCTATGCCTATTCAAATCCTTTAATGTTCCAATAGAAGCAAAACCTTCAATCTTAATAGCCCCACTCTGCCCTATACTCCCAACAGTATTATGATGGTTATGATATTCAAACAAAATATCACTTAACTCCTCCTGCTCCTCATCAGAAAACTCATACTCCTTCTTTGAACCAAGAGGATTTAACAATGCCTCATAATGTGATATCAATGTCTCCGTACAATCAGGTGAATAAGTAACCTTGATAGACTCAGATTCAGAAGATGGAATCTCATCTATCTGTTCTCTCCTTAGACTCTCCTTCATAAACTCTAAAATAGCTTTCGTAGAGGTAACCCTCCTACTGTTTGGATCCGTATGCCTTATCAACCCCTCAGCCTCTCTAACATAACCTCTTGCCTCAAGAGAAGAATCTCCTAGAAGATTGTGCAGAAGAATTGCAATCTCATCCTCCACCACACTATTACTTCCTCCAAAATACCCTATCAACTCTGCCCAATTCCTTGCAGACATTAAATAAGCAGAACTCGTATTCAAACCAATAGGAAGAAGATATCTAGAAATATCAAAAGCTCTAGCCTTCAACACAGACTCCTCCTCTTTACTCTCCATATTAATCTTAAAGAATCTCCTCAAATCCTCCCTGCCCTTCTTGTTGAGCTCTCGATAATCCCTCATCTGTTTAAGAATAATCTTGTCATACTCCTTCCTCACATCAACATCACTACAAGCTTCCGCTGGAATCTTTACAAACTGAGGATCTGAAAAGTTTTGATACCTTGTTGATCTCTCTTGTCCAGAAATAACAGAGTTAAGATAAAATATTCTAAAAGCACTAAACATAGGAATATTCTCAATACAAACAAAAAGATCTGCCATATCACCAACAGACTTATGACCATATCCAGCAAAAATCTTTTCCAATCTCTCTGATGCATTCGTACCACTACTCATAACTTCAGATGCAATATCCATAACTGAGTCTGCTGAGCGACTATATCTAGCAGCTAGATATGCATTTACTGATGGTTGTCTATTACCACAATTATTTTGCAGAAGTGTAAGAACATTAATCTTATTCCAAGTAGACTCAGACTTTAAAGATGCTATGTTTAAATCTTTTCGATAGTTTAACTTCATATTTAATTAATTCCCGGAATTTTAAATAAGGCAGTAAA
>ENA-UOOK01001779-UOOK01001779.1-fermentation-metagenome-genome-assembly--contig:-NODE-1779-length-27948-cov-4.855448_pt1 | contig 27948 bp, 23 predicted proteins | sample MGYA00245777_ERZ724023 | MGnify/ENA primary metagenome ERZ724023 (study PRJEB28704, sample SAMN03018312) | fermentation metagenome | biome: anthropogenic terrestrial biome; feature: soil; material... | reverse complement strand
ACTTCCCCGGCTGGAGGCAAGGCTCTTAAGACCGTACCGGCGCAGGTATTTATTACTTGGGCACAACCCACATTGCAGAAGGAACAGACCGACGGGGTCTCTTCCATTTTAAGGGGCAGGTTTTTCGGTAAAGGCAGGTTTTCCATTAAAGCTCCGGTGGGACATACTGTTACACACTGGCCGCAGCTTATACAGCCGGTGTCGGATAAAGCCAGATTGAATTCCGGTTCTACTATGCTTTCAAACCCACGGTGTACTAAGCCTAAGGCGGTAACGCCCATGACTTCGTCACAGATTCTTACACATAAGCCGCACAATATGCATTTCTCGGAATTGCGTTCGATAAAGGGATGGATTTCTTTAAGCTTTTCTTCTCTTTTACTGCCGGCAATCCGTTCCGGTTTTACTTCATACTGGTTGGCGTATTTAATTAATTTACATTCATAGAAATCCTTACAGCCGCATTCCAGACAGCGGTTGGCTTCTTTAACTGCGGCTTCCTTAGCCAAGCCCAGATTGACTTCCCTGAAATTGGTGCGTCTTTCATTGGGTGAAAGATGCGGCATTTCAATCCGGGGAGTTCTTTCATACTGGGCAAAATCTTTATTGGTTAAGCCTTTTTGTTCCACCATATAGGGTGCTTTAAAGCTAAGCGCTTCTCCTTTTAGATATTTAAGGATGGATTCGGCGGCTAACCTACCCTGGGCAATGGCGTCCACCGCGATTTTAGGTCCGGTCACTCCGTCGCCGCCGGCAAAGACGCCGGGCAGATTGGTAACTAAAGTCTGGTCGTCGGCGGCGATGGTGCCCCATTTACTTATACCGGCTTTTTCCAAACCCTCCGCTTTTACTTTTTGCCCGATGGCACTTATGATGGTGTCGACCGGGATGGTTTCTTCCGCTCCTGTAATGGGAACCGGGCTGCGGCGGCCGGAAGCATCTGCTGCTCCCAGCTCCATCTGCTGCAGGCGGATGGCGTTTACTTTACCTTGGGCAGCGGTGATCTCCAAGGGGGCCACCAGGAATTTGAATGCGATGCCTTCTTCTTCCGCTTCTTTTATCTCCATCTCTTCCGCCGGCATTTCGGCTCTGGTCCTGCGGTAGAGTACCATTACTTTTTCAGCTCCCAGCCTTAAGGCGGTACGGGCGGCGTCCATGGCGGTATTGCCGCCGCCTACTATGGCTACTTTATCCCCTATGGCTACTTTACCGAAGGTGGCGGCTTCTCTTAAAAAGTCGATGCCGCCTAAGACTCCGGGCAGATCTTCGCCTTTGCAGCGCATAGGCGAGCTTTCCCAGGCTCCTATGCCGATGAATAGAGCATCATTTTGGCTTCTTAAATGTTCCAGGCTTATATCTTTTCCGATTTTGGTGTTGAAGACGAATTTAACTCCCATTTTTGCGATTAAGTCGATTTCTTTTTGCAGGATGGATTTGGGCAGCCGGTATTCGGGTATGCCGTAGCGCAGCATGCCGCCGGCTTCAGGCATGGCGTCATAGACGGTAATAGCATGACCTTCCAAAGCTAAATAATAGGCGGCGGTCAGTCCGGCCGGTCCGGCGCCGATGATGGCTACCTTTTGGCCGCTGGCCGGTTTTAGTTCCGGTAAATAGGGATCTTCACGGTTAAGGTCCATATCGGCCGCCCAATATTTGAGCTGGGCGATGGCGATGGGTTCTTCCACCAGTTGCCGCCGGCAGGCTTCTTCACAGGGATGGGGACATACTCGGCCGATGCTGGCGGGTAAGGGGATTTTTCTTTTTATTACTTTTACCGCTTCTTCGTATTCACCATTGGCGATTAAGCCGACATAGCCCTGGACATCGGTTCCGGCCGGGCAGGCTTTACGGCAGGGTCCTTGACAGTCGCCGCTATGGTCGGATAAGAGGAGTTCCAAGGTTAGTTTGCGGGACTCGCGCACTCGGGGGGTATCGGTTAATATTACCATACCCGGACTGATTTCGGTGGCACAGGCTCTTAATAGTTTGGGATTGCCTTCGGTTTCTACCACACATAAGCCGCAGGCTCCATATATTTTTACTCTTTCGTCATAGCATAAGGTGGGTATTTCTATGCCCTGGGCCCGGGCGACGTCCAGGATGGTCTGGCCCTGATACCCGCTTATTTCTTTTCCGTCTATATTTATTCTTATCATTGCTTTTTCCCCTCCTTTCTTTACTCTACCGTTACGGCTTTGAATTTGGGTGGACAGGTTTCTAAACAGTTGCCGCATTTGATGCATTGGTCCTGATGGATGACATGGGGCTGTTTTTTGTCTCCGCCGATACAGCCGACCGGGCATTTTTTGGCACACAGGCCGCAGCCTTTGCATTTATCAGGATCGATCCGGTAGGTAATGAGGGCTTTGCACTGGGCGGCCGGACACTTTTTCTGGTTTATATGGGCTTCATATTCTGCTTTGAAGTATTTTAAGGTGGTTAGTACGGGATTGGGGGCGCTTTGGCCCAGTCCGCACAAGGAACCTTCTTTTACTTTTAAGGCTATTTCTTCTAATAGTTCGATATCGCCTGGCTGTCCTTGACCTTGGCAGATGCGTTCTAGGATTTCCAGCATGCGTTTGGTACCTAAGCGGCATTGGACGCATTTGCCGCAGGATTCTTTTTGGGTGAAGTCTAAGAAGAACCGGGCTACGTCTACCATGCAGGTGGTTTCATCCATTACTACCATTCCGCCTGAGCCCATGATGGCTCCGGTGTTCATGATGGAGTCGTAGTCGACCGGGGTATTTAGGAGTTGTTCGGGGATGCAGCCGCCGGATGGGCCGCCCATTTGTACGGCTTTGAATTTTTTGTCTTGTTTGATGCCGCCGCCGATCTCATAGATTACTTCTTTTAGGCTTAAGCCCATGGGTACTTCGACCAGGCCGCCCCGTTTTATTTTGCCGGCTAAGGCGAATACTTTGGTGCCTTTGCTTTTTTCGGTTCCCATGGCGGCAAAGGCCTGACCGCCTTGTTGGATGATCCAGGGTACGTTGGCCAGGGTTTCTACGTTGTTGATGTTGGTGGGTTTACCCCAGTAGCCGTACTGAGCCGGGAAGGGGGGTTTTAAGCGGGGCATGCCCCGTTCTCCTTCCAGGGAGGCGATCAAGGCGGTTTCTTCCCCGCATACGAAGGCGCCGGCGCCTTGTTTTATTCTGATGTTGAAGTTGAAGTCGCTGCCGAATATGTGTTCGCCTAAGTAACCTTTTTCCCGGGCCTGGTCGATGGCGATCTGGACCCGGTGGATGGCCAAGGGGTATTCGGCCCTGGCATAGATTATGCCTTCAGCGGCTCCGATGGCATAGCCGGCTATGGCCATGCCTTCTAAGACGGAATGGGGGTCTCCTTCTAAGACGCTGCGGTCCATGAAGGCTCCGGGGTCGCCTTCGTCGGCGTTGCAGACGATGTATTTGATATCTCCTTTATTCTGGCGGGCGGCATTCCATTTGAACCAGGTGGGGAATCCGGCGCCGCCTCGGCCTCTTAAGCCGGAGATTTTTATTTCTTCTATTACTTTTAAATCGCTCATGCTGATAGCTTGTTTTAGGGCCTGGTAACCTCCGCGGTCGGTGTAGTCGTCTATTTGTTCGGGGTCGATTATACCGCAGTTGCGTAAGGCTACTCGTACTTGCCCGGACAGGAAGTCGTTGGGTTTTTCAGTGGCTACCAGGTATTTTTCTACCGGCCGGCCGTTTTTTAGGTGTTCTGCAAATATGGTTTTTACTATTTGTTCGGTTACATGGCCATAGGTGTAGGTTTTTCCGTTGTCTTCTATGATGTCTAACAGGGGTTCGTTGTAGCACATGCCGATGCAGCCGGTCTGCTGGACGGTTAAATCGAGTCCGGCGGCGGCTATTTCTTGTTCTACGGCTTGTTTTACTTTTTTGGCGCCTGCGGCTATGCCGCAGCTGCCCAGGCCTATGCGTATTTTCATGTTACTCCCCTCCCTCTTTAAGCTCTTTTTCCTGTTTGTACAGGTCTTTTATGATGTCGAGGGCCCGGTCCGGGGTTAGGGGGCCATAGGCCTGTCCGTTTATCATCATGACCGGGGCCAGGCTGCAGCAGCCTAAGCAGGCTACGTTGGTGAGGGTTATGAGTCCGTCCGGGGTGGTTTCGCCCGGCTTGATTTTTAGTTCCTGGCAAATCGCGGTTTCGATTCTTTCGGAGCCGTTGACATGGCAGGCGGTGCCCTGGCAGAGCAGGATTACGTATTTGCCTACCGGTTTTAGGCGAAATTGGGTGTAGAAGGTGGCGACTCCATATACCTTGGCCGCTTTTACTTCTAGTTCTTTGGCTATATGACGCAATACGGCGGTGGGCAGGTAGCCATAGAGGTCCTGTGCTTTCTGCAGTACGGTTACTAAGCTTCCGGCCTGTCCTTTGTATTCTGCTAATACTTCGCCCAGCAGGCTCAGGTCTGCTTTTTCTTGCTTCTCTTTTTCTACCTTTATTTTTTCTTCAGAGCAGCATCCCACGCTGAACACCTCTCTCTGTTTATATGATGATTTTTGTATTGTCTTATGGATTCTGGTTAAAATCACTAAAACATATATTCAGTAATAATAACCAAACGTAAATATTTATGGAGAACATGAAATGATGATAGAAACCAGAATTAACAAGGCTTGCCTATTAGTGGGCAACATCCGGCCGGAATTATATCCGACCGGATGTTAATTTCAGTTAATAATCGATTTAGTACATACCTGTCCGGGTCTCAGTCATGCTAATAAAGATATTTTTCTTCTGGGTATAATTTTCCATAATCATCTTATGGGTTTCACGACCGATACCGGATTTCTTGTAACCACCAAACGGAGCATGAGCCGGGAGATTATTATAGTCATTTACCCACATACGGCCGGTCTCAACAGCTCTGGCTACTCTAAGGGCACGGTTGATGTCTTTGGTCCAAACTGCACCGCCCAGTCCATATTCGCTGTCATTGGCCATCTTGATTACTTCAGCTTCGTCTTTAAATTTAATTACGCAGGCCACGGGTCCGAAAATTTCTTCCTGTGCTACTCTCATGTCATTGGTTACATCAGCCAGGAGGGTAGGTTTCATGAAGAAGCCTTTGTCCAGACCATTCTCGGTCAGGCGATAGCCGCCGCAGGCAACCCGGGCACCCTCTTTTTTGCCTATCTCAATGTAATCCAATATTTTTTCCAGCTGTTCTTTATTGATCTGGGCACCCATCATGGTATCTTTCTCCCAGGGCAGACCAACTTTTACGGTATCGAATAGTTTTGCTGTTTCAGCCAGGAATTTATCATAGATGTCTTCATGTACAAATACACGTGAACCTGCACAGCAGACCTGGCCCTGATTGAAAAGGATTCCTCTGGCTACGCCCTCAATGGCTTTATCCCAGGGGCAATCGGGGAAATAGATGTTGGCTGATTTCCCGCCCAGTTCCAGTGTGGCAGGAATCAGTTTCTTGGCTGCTGCATCGGCGATATTATAACCAACTTCGGTCGAACCGGTAAAGGCCAGTTTCCGGATATCAGGATGTTCCAATACATAGTTTCCTGTGCTCGATCCGCCGCCGGTAACAACATTAACTACTCCAGGAGGCAATACCTGATCCAGTAATTTGGCTAATTCCAGAACACTCAGCGAGGTAGTGGAGGATGGTTTGAAAATAATAGTATCTCCAGCCGCCAGAGCCGGGGCAATTTTCCATGCGGCCATTAATAATGGGAAGTTCCAGGGAACAATCTGGCCAACTACGCCGATAGGTTCTCTAAGGATAATACTCATATGATCCTTATCTATCATTACCGCCTGACCTTCTTCGGAGCGCAGCACGCCGGCAAAATAACGGAAATGATCAGAACTTAAGGGCACATCGGCTGCCATTGTTTCTCTGATGGGTTTACCATTATCCATTGTTTCGACCATTGCCAATTTTTCGGTGTTGGCATCAATCAAATCCGCAATCTTTAACAGCATGGTAGACCGCTCCAGGGGACTTACATCCTTCCAGGTCTCGTAAGCTTTCCAGGCTGCCTTTACGGCCATATCAACATCTTCTCGGCCTGCATTGGCACAGGTAGCCAGAAATTCGCCATTAGCCGGGCAATAGGTTTTAAAGGTTCTTCCATCTTTGGCATCAACCCATTTGCCGTCAATATAAAGTTTATAGCTGTCATCCATCGGTTTTTTCATAAAATACACCTCCAAAAATTAGCCGTTTTTTTCATGAAACTGAGTACTGGACAATAATTTTTCAATCTAATTTCCTAATTTCAACCTCCTTTCAAACCCGGGGCAAGTGACTATTAAGTTTTTTTACCGCAGCACCTCATCCCCGGATGCAGTTACTTTGATTAAGTACTGATAACAAGCTGAGTTGGACAAGGACACAGTCTGTTATCAATAAATAATGCTGGACCAGACAGGGGCGTAGTACAGCATTATATTAGTTGCTGATTTATAGAAGTATAATTCAGCAACTAATGCCTTATAACTAATCCCCTTTCCGCAATGGGAAGCCTGTCCGTTTCCGGATTAAGCCCTAATGACCCGATGACCTTAATAGTAAACCGTAGGTTAAGAGATTCGGAGACAAATATGTTCCCCTATTAACTTATCTAATAGGTACTATAAGCAAGAAACGTGCCATTCCCGTTATAACGCCTTTTTATAACTAATACGACATTTGCTAGGGTATTTTTTGTATTGAAAATAGTGACAATTGTTAATTTGATTATTACAAGTGTGTCAAAAAATGCAACAACGTGATTTTGATTGGCAGTTCAGATTATTTTAGGCAGGTGATAAGAAAAAAGAAAGGTGTATTCTAACGGAGAGATATTAAAACTGATGAGGCTCCCCATCAATCTTGATAATCTTCCCTATGGGTTCAAACGGGATCTGTTCATTATTTAAATTTGAACTCCCGCGAAACATCATAAAACTGCATTTTGCGGTAGACCGTATTACGGGAAATACCTAATTCTCGGGCAACCCGGCTAATATTACCGTTATAGCGGGACAATAATTCCAGAATTCGGTTGCGTTCCAGCAGTAAAGCGGCCATGCCTCCATTTTCATGTACTGCCTCCGGACTGCCGGATGCAATCGGATTTTCAGGTAACTCCTCCACTGACTGCGCAGCATGAATTTCAGGGGGCAGATTTTCAAAACGCAGAGTAGAACCATTGGCGGAATTAATCATTCGTTCCACTACATTTTCCAGTTCGCGTACATTGCCGGGCCAGTTATAATATTTGAGGTATTCAAGGATACCAGGTTCTATAAACTCTATGGGGGTGTTAAGTTTTTCTCCGATTTTGTGTACAAAATATTGAAATAACAGACTGATATCTTCTTCGCGTTCCCGTAAAGAAGGTATATTGATGGGGATTACATTTAACCGGTAATATAGATCTTCACGGAAATTACCCTTCTTGACCTCGTCCTGCAAATTTTTGTTGGTAGCGCAGATGACACGGGTATCTACCGGAATGACCTTGTCGCCGCCTATACGGATAATTTTCCTTTCCTGTAATACCCGCAGAAGTGTAACCTGCTGATCAAAAGGCATATCACCGATTTCATCCAGAAACAGGGTGCCGCCTGTAGCCATTTCAAATTTACCTGGCCTGCCGCCCCGGCCGGCTCCGGTAAAAGCCCCTTCCGTATAACCAAACAACTCACTGGCGATCAGTTCTCTTGGTATAGCTCCGCAGTTAAGCGCTACAAACGGTCCGTCACGGAAAGAACTGGCATTATGAATAGCCTGGGCGAAGAGCTCTTTGCCGGTTCCGCTTTCGCCGGCAATTAACACATTACTGGCACATGCTGCCGCATTGGAGGCCGAATGTATAGCTGAATGAAGTTTATGGCTGTTACCTATGATATCGTTGAAATTAAAGACCGCATGTGCGCCGCTGAAACGATTGGTTAATTTTTTGATTTTATTAATGGGATTAAAAAAGATAACTGCTCCGGTTGTGTTATCTTTTTCGTCTTTGATTGGTATGCTGGTTACCAGGCAATGAAATTGGAACTGTGGTTTATCAACTCTAACTTCTATATCCGTAAAAGGTTGTCCCTCACTTAGAAGTTTATCATATTGAGCTGTTTTTCCCAATAAATATTCAATTGAGGTGCCTTTTAAGTTATAGCCCAGAATTTGTTCCGCAACCGGATTTATATGGCTGATGATTCCCTGACGGTCAATAATGACGGCACCGTCAGACATGGTTTGAAAAATATTTTGCAGACTGCTGTTGAGAGCTGTTAATTCAAGGTTTTTCTCCCCAATTCGTATTTGGCTGCTGATGGCTTCTACTGCCGCCACCACCATCCCCAGCGTATGCAGGTGAGCCGCACCGGAGGGACCGGACATCTGCAATGCCCCCATTATTTGCCCGTCATTATCAAAGATAGGAGCGGCGGAACAAGTCCAGGAATGCAGCTTTTTACAGTAATGTTCCTGACCCGAAACCTGAACGGGTTTCTTTAGCAGCAACGCGGTGCCAATGCCGTTAGTGCCCACTTCTGTTTCCATCCACCCGGTTCCGGTCATAAGTTTTACATCAGTAGCATTATCTAAAATATTACAATCGCCAACGCTCTTTACAATATAACCATGTTCCTCTGACAGCAATACGATAAATCCGGAACCAGCCACAAATTCATAAAGCTTAACCATAAAGTGCCAGGCCGTTTCTATAAGTTCGGCATGATTGCTTTGCAATTGTTCCAATTCAGGCTGGGTAAGTATCAGGTGGCTGCTCCCGTCATAAGGGTCAACGCCTGCCTCATAACACCTTTGCCAGGATTCCAATATTTCAGGCCGGATTATGTCCGATTTCACCCGGCCATGGGAGATAAATTGCTCCCACTCTGCCGTTAAATTTAAATTTAACATTTTTCCTTTAACCTTCGATATCATTTTGATGCACCTAACCTTACAATCTTTACATTTCAAATTCGTTGCGAAAGGTTGCAGTTTAGTCACCTTATATTATCTATTGTACTTTTTTTATTGTGGATATCAATAATTTTGATAAAAAAATAAGCCCTCAGACTCACATCATAGTAAGTTTGAGGGCCGGTTAATCGGAATGAACCACCGATGTATTTTACACTTCCAGTATCCGTTTCAGGAAAATGCGGGTTCGTTCATTTTTGGGGTTATTAAATATTACATCGGGAACATCGTCTTCTAATATTACCCCGCCATCCATAAACACTACCCGGTTAGCTACATCGTGGGCAAAGCCCATTTCGTGGGTAACCACCAGCATGGTAAGTCCGCTCCGAGCCAGGTTTTTCATTACTTTAAGAACTTCGCCCACCATTTCCGGGTCCAGTGCGCTGGTCGGTTCATCGAAGAGCAGGGCTTCCGGCTCCATGGAAAGCGCCCGGGCTATAGCTACACGCTGTTTTTGACCTCCAGATATCTGATGAGGTTTGGCATTAATAAACTGTGACATACCAACCAGATCTAAATATTCCATGGCCGTTTTCCTGGCCGTCTCCTTATTGCGGTTCAATACTTTAACCTGACCAACCACACAATTGTCCAGCACAGTCAGGTTGTTGAACAGGTTAAACTGCTGAAAGACCATACCCATTTTAGCCCGGTAGACCGCAGTACTCATATTTTGTTCCAGGATGTTCTGACCGTGGTATAAAATATCTCCGGAAGTAGGTATTTCAAGCAGATTTAGACAGCGCAAAAGGGTGGACTTCCCTGAACCGCTGGAGCCAATAATACATAGAACTTCCCCTTTATTTACCGAGAAGTTAATGTCTTTTAAAACCTCATTCTGACCAAAGGATTTTTGCAGATGCTTAATTTCAATGATTTTTTCCATTATTGCTTCTCCCTGCCAACGATCTTAATTTCCGCCTCAGGTACGGTCTGGGATCCATGGATCGTATAAACTGACGGACCATCCAGCCTTTTTTCAAAATATCTAAGAATGCGGGTAACGGTAAAGGTCATGATGAAATAAATTATACAGGTGATCGAAAAAACCTGGAAAAATGCATAAAAGGTACCGGCCAAAGACTTGGAATTGAAAAAAAGTTCGGTAACACCAATTACACTCAGTACGGAAGTATCCTTGATGTTTATCACAAATTCATTGCTGGTGGCAGGCAGAATGTTCCGTATGGCCTGTGGCAGCACAATACAGGCCATGGTTTGGGCGTGAGTCATTCCTATGGCATGAGCCGCTTCGAACTGGCCCTTGTCGATGGATAGAATTCCACCCCGCACTATTTCTGCCATATAAGCCCCGGTATTTATAGAAACAATGAATATACCGGCAAAATAGGTGGAAAGATGGATTTGATACAATAAAGCAACACCATAGAAAATAACCATAGCTTGTACCATCATAGGTGTACCACGGAATATTTCTATATAGCACAATAATATGAAGTTAACGATCTTGAACACAATTCTTTTAATTAGATTGGTAGTGTGATCGATTGGAATCGTGCGGATTACACCGATCAATACACCGATACCAAAACCAATAATAGTACCGGTTAAAGCTATGATAAGTGTAGTTTCGGCCCCTCTTAGAAAAAGGGGCCAATAATCATGTGCTATAAAGATTACCCATTCAATAAAACTGCTATTTGCACTTGCCGACATAAAATATATACACTCCTGTTATGTTGTAACTTTTATTTGGCAGCAGGCTGATTCTTGATTGCTGCATCCATTAAATCTTTTCTTTTTTCTTCCGACACACCGGCCAAGATCTTGTTAATACTGTTGGCCAGCTCGGTGTTGCCTTTTTTGATACCTACGGCAATAGCTACATCGTCGTCAGAAGCTTTGAAACCTTGGCCTTTGGCAAATTCAACCATGGCAAAGTTAGCATTGGCAGAGGTAGCTGATACACCTTCCGGTCTTTCAGAAACATAGCCATCAATAACACCGGATTCCAGGGCTACACGCATAGCCGGGAAATCATCCATGGCAGTTCCTTTAACAACACCGGGGATTTGGCCGATAACTGTATAATGGAAGGTATTTAACTGGGCCGTAATCTTTGCACCGCTAAAATCTTTCAGCGAGGTAGCTTTTTCAAATTTGGAACCCTTTTTAACTACCATAACCAGATCGGAACGATAATAATTATCTGAAAAATCGATCATTTTTTTCCGGTCGGCAGTTGGAGACATACCGGCTATTATGGCATCAATATTGCCGGATTGTACCGCCGGGGGCAGACCATCCCAAGCAGTTTTAACGATAACCAATTTTTTGCCCATGCCTTCGGCTAACAGCTTGGCTATCTCAACATCGTAACCGCCGGCAAATTCTTTAGTGCCGGAAATAGGCACAGCGCCGTTGGCGTCAGTAGCTTGTGTCCAGTTAAAAGGAGCATAGCCGCATTCAAGACCAACCTTCAATTCTTTAGATTGACTACTCTGGCCGCAACCCGCTGTAGATATGCATAAGCCCAGGATAAAGGTTATGCATAAAACCAAACTCACAACTTTCTTCATCTCATTACCCCTCACTAATTAAAATATTTGGTGTTTCCGCACAATAATTCAAGCATATTGTAACATAAAAATGTTTATTTGTAGTCTAACAATTGGAAATCTAAGATTGTTTTTAAAATCCAGGGGCATAGAGTATGAGTCAGACGGCTTCCCAATCCTCGAACCCGTTAAAAGTCCTTATGGGAATAAATATGCAAAGATACCAGCATAGATATATAACCAATTACCAAAGCAATGATCCAGGGAAGGATATCCTGAATACCTTGCGAAAACGGAACAGTAATTTGAAAAATAGTATTGATATGCACAGATTTGGCTAGAGCAGGAAACGTAAAAAGAGATATAAAAATAATGAAAAAGAAAATATATCTGGTAGTTTTATAACCAAACCGGTATTGAAACGGCAGCATTAATCCAAAACAAATAGCTGTTGCCAGGAATGATATTCCCAGCGCATGAATACCCAGCATCTCCAAATGTATGGGGGATATAAAGGCGGTGAGGGTGTATATTATATAACAGCAGGCGAATACCAGCAGGATGAATAAATACCTTGCTTTAACTAGATAATCTCTGGTATAGGGAGTTGTACAGAGTAAGACCGAACCTTTAGATTTATCCTCTGCAAATGATACCGTATTTACCAGCATGTATTGCACCATAATAACGGTAACAAAAAAGCTGGCCAGGCCTCCGCCGGAGTTAAGCTGTACATAAATGGGAGCTGCGATGGCGAAGATAAACATGATGATCAGGTATTTCTTAGCCAGCAACAGATCCTTTTTTACCAGATTAATAAGCATTTTTATTACCTCCCACATATCCCAGCATTATAGTCTCAATGCTCGGTCGTTCGATCAGCACCCCATTCATTTCCTGGCGTATGGCTGCTTTTTGATTGGTCACACCCTCGAAGCCATATTCAGTTTCGCGCAATTTCAAAAATAAATTCCGGTTGTGCTCGTTAAGCAGCCTTTTATCGCCTTTGACCAAGCCATGGGTGTCTAATAAGGTATCCTTTTCTTCGATAAACACGATTTTGCCGTCATCGATCATAATAAGAAGATCGGCCACTTTATCCAAATCGGAGGTTATATGGGTAGAAAAGAACACACTTTTGCCTTCTTCTTTCATAAAATCCAACAGTATATCCATTAGTTCACTTCGCACTAACGGATCAAGCCCGCTGGTAGGCTCATCCATGATCAGCAAATCGGCATGATGAGAAAGGGCCAGAGCAATAGCATACTTCATCCGCATGCCCTTAGACAGGGCAGCGATTTTTTGATTAGGGTCTAATTTAAAACGTTTGATATAGCTGCTAAAGACATATTCATCCCAAGTTGAATAGGCTGGAGCAAACACCTTTGTCATTTCTTTAATGGTCAGATCTTCGTAAAGATACCCTTCATCCATCACTATACCTATACGGTTTTTAAGCTCCCGTTCATTTTTATCAAATTCCTGGCCAAATAGTTTAACCTCCCCGGCTTCTTTCAACACTAATCCCAGAATGGATTTTATGGTGGTAGTTTTGCCGGAACCGTTTATACCGATAAAGCCGGTAATACAACCCTCCGGTAACGAAAAGCCAATATCTTTTAAGCTAAAATGGTTAAAACTTTTACATAGTCCATTTACCTCTAAAATCGCATTCAATCTTTATCCTCCTCTGCAAAGATTAAATTCATCATCGCATACAGCTCGCTTTTGGGAATTCCCAGGGAACGAGCGGTTTCCCATGCCTCCATGAGTTTTACTTCCACCATATGCCTTTTTGACTCTCGCAAAAGTTCCAGGTTCGCGGTCGCTACAAATGAGCCTTTACCAGGCTTGCTTACTACAAAGCCTTCGGTTTCAAGTTCGTCATATACTCTGCGCGTGGTGAGAACACTTACATGCAAGTCATTGGCCAATTCGCGAAGTGATGGAAGACGCTGGCCTTCGGTCAGCTCACCTTGCAGTATGGCATCCTTGATTTGGTCCTTTATTTGCTGATAAATAGGCAGATCGGAAACATTAGCAATGATAATTTTCATGAGAAAAACCTCTTTTTCAAAACTGTATATGTAACACATACACATAATATACAATATATACACTGTTGTCAAACAAGATCTTATGGCGTTTTAGCCGCGCCATATTGACCTTGAGATGTCCCCTTTTTAGTAATCCTTCAAGTTTATATTGAGCCAGGAGCGGGATGGATAATGAAGTATACAGTATAAGTCTTGCTTAAGTTACTTATTTCCTGCACAAAATGATAAAATCATAAATTGACAAGAACTAGTGGCATAATAAGTCATAAACTGAATTGTAGATTGGGAGGAAAAGTATGCCGAAAAGAACCGACATTAATAAAATACTAATCATCGGATCAGGTCCCATAATCATTGGGCAGGCTTGTGAATTTGATTATTCCGGAACCCAGGCTTGCAAAGCTTTAAGAAAATTAGGTTATGAAATTGTTTTGGTCAATTCCAATCCCGCAACGATTATGACTGATCCGGAAATTGCTGATGTAACTTATATTGAGCCGCTAAATGTAAAAAGTCTCACCGGCATAATAGCTAAAGAACGGCCTGATGCACTATTACCCAATCTAGGCGGTCAGTCAGCTCTAAACCTGAGTTCGGAACTGTACAAGGAAGGTGTTTTGGACCGGTACGGAGTCAAAGTAATTGGGGTGCAGATCGATGCTATTGAACGCGGCGAGGATCGTATCGCCTTTAAAGAAACCATGAACCGGCTGGGGATAGATATGCCGCTCAGCCGACCTGCTTATAGTGTGGAGGAAGCGGAACAGATAGCAGCAGAACTCGGGTATCCGGTAGTTATCCGTCCTGCCTATACCATGGGAGGCACGGGCGGTGGCCTGGTTTATAACGTAGAAGAGTTAAGAACGGTGGCCAATCGGGGTATTGCGGCCAGCCTGGTGGGCCAGATCCTGATTGAGGAATCAGTCCTGGGCTGGGAAGAGCTGGAATTGGAAGTAGTCCGCGATGCCAATAATCGCATGATTACAGTTTGTTTCATTGAAAACATCGATGCCATGGGCGTACATACCGGTGATTCCTTTTGTGCCGCCCCCATGCTGACGATCAGCCCGGAACTGCAGGCCAGACTGCAGAAATATGCTTATGCGGTGGTGGAAGCCATAGAAGTGGTAGGCGGAACTAATGTTCAGTTTGCCCACGACCCCAAAACCGACCGGGTGGTTATTATCGAAATTAATCCCCGTACTTCCCGGTCCTCCGCTTTAGCCTCCAAGGCTACCGGTTTTCCCATCGCCATGGTCTCTACCATGCTGGCCGCAGGCCTGACCCTGGACGAAATTCCCTACTGGCGCGACGGTACCCTGGATAAATACACTCCCTCGGGCGACTATGTAGTAATTAAATTTGCCCGCTGGGCCTTTGAAAAGTTCCCCGGTTCGATTGATAAATTAGGCACCCAGATGCGGGCGGTAGGCGAAGTAATGAGCATCGGCAAAAACTATAAGGAAGCCATGCAAAAAGCGATTCGCTCCCTGGAAATTGGTCGTGCCGGATTAGGCTTTGCTAAAGATTTTAATAAGCGCTCTCTGGACGAACTGCTCTCCATGCTGGCAGAACCATCCAGTGAAAGACAGTTTATTATGTATGAGGCCTTGCGTAAAGGTGCCGATATTGAACAGCTGCACCACTTGACCCATATCAAAGTATGGTTTATTCAGCAGATGAAAGAACTGGTCCTGCTGGAAGAAGAGATATTAAAATACCGGGAAGGACAACTGCCGGATGAACTTCTCTTTCAAGCTAAAAAGGATGGCTTTTCCGATCGCTATTTAGCCATGCTTTTAAATAGGCCGGAAACGGAGATTCGCCGGCACCGGACTGCTCTGGGAATGGTGGAAGGATGGGAAGCTGTTCCGGTAAGCGGGGTTGAAAATGCTTCCTACTATTTTTCAACTTATAACGCACCTGATAAAACTACGGCCAGTGACCGGCCCAAAGTAATGATTCTGGGCGGAGGACCAAACCGTATCGGTCAGGGCATTGAATTTGATTATTGCTGTGTCCATACCGCCTTTGCGCTGCGGCACCTGGGCTATGAGACCGTTATTGTCAATTGCAACCCGGAAACGGTTTCCACCGATTATGATACATCGGATAAACTGTATTTCGAGCCTTTGACGGTCGAAGATGTTCTGAGTATATATGATAAGGAAAAGCCGATCGGAATAATCGTGCAGTTTGGCGGTCAGACTCCCCTGAACATAGCCGGAGAACTGGCCCGGGCCGGGGCCAAAATACTGGGAACTTCCCCGGAAACCATCGACCTGGCCGAAGACCGGGACCGGTTCCGTCACATCATGGATAAGCTGGGCATTCCCATGCCGGAATCGGGAATGGCGGTTAATGTGGAAGAAGCTCTGGTCATTGCCGGGCGCATTGGCTATCCTTTGATGGTTCGCCCTTCCTATGTTCTAGGCGGACGGGGCATGGAAGTGGTCCATGACGAAGAAATGCTGCGCCAGTACATGGCCGCCGCTGTAGGCGTAACACCGGAAAGACCGATTTTGATTGATAGATTCTTAAGTAATGCGATTGAAGCGGAAGCAGATGCAATCGCTGACGGAAACGACGCCTTTGTACCGACGGTAATGGAGCATATTGAATTGGCCGGCATTCATTCCGGAGACTCGGCCTGTGTCATTCCCCCCATTAGTATCCCGGCCAAACATGTCGCTACTATTGTAGAATATACCAAGAAAATAGCAAAAGAATTGCATGTAATCGGTCTTATGAATATGCAGTATGCCATTGCCGATGACCGGGTTTATGTTTTGGAAGCAAATCCAAGGGCTTCCCGAACCGTTCCGCTGGTTTCAAAAGTGTGCAATATCTCTATGGCCCGTATTGCAACCGAGATTATGATGGCCGATTATGCCGGTGAGAAATATTCCATCGGCGATCTTACCAACCAAAAAATCCCGCATTACGGGGTTAAGGAAGCGGTTTTCCCCTTTAATATGTTCCAGGAAGTTGACCCTATATTAGGGCCCGAAATGCGCTCTACCGGGGAGGTTTTAGGGATTGCCGATTCATTCGGACTGGCTTACTACAAAGCGGAAGAAGCGACTCAGTCTCCCCTGCCTTCTTCCGGTACCGTATTGATCAGTGTCAATGATCAGGATAAGCCGGCAGCACTGGAAGCAGCCCGGGAGTTTGCCCAGATTGGCTTTAAAATCAAGGCCACCGGCGGAACCCATAAATATCTGCAGGAAAACGGAATTGAGGCGGAGAAAATCAAGAAGTTATTCGAAGGACGTCCCAATATCGTGGACGGGATTACCAACCAGGAACTAAATCTGGTCATAAATACCCCGTCCGGCAAACGGAGCAAGTCTGATGACTCTTACATTCGTAAAGCCGCTATCAAATATAAAGTTCCCTATATTACTACTATGGCGGCAGCTCTGGCCAGTGCCAAAGGTATAGCCGCCTATAAGGAAAATCATTTTGGGGAAGGCGTGTTAAAGTCTTTGCAGGAATATCATGCCGATATTCGCGACTAATACTAAAACAATTAAGGGAATCGGTTTTAATGTAAATCGATTCCCTTTATTTTGATACTTCCGGAATTTAAGCAGAAAGCGGCAGGAACACGGCAAATACCGGTTTTGCATTTAGTGAGTATTAAACGAGGCATCCACTATTTCCAGCCGGTACCAGGTAAAATCACCGGTCGGTAGTTTCCAGGTTATAGTTCCAGTCGAAGGAATTCGGATACCTTCAAATTCTTTATAGTCTGCAACATCTGCAGACCAGGTTGCAAGTTCATAGCTGCCGTCTGTCTCCCGATAACGCCGGGCGGTGAAATTAACCGGTTCACCCCGGTCATTGAAATGGAAAATACCTGATGCTTCCATCCCTTTGCAGCGCATGGTTGCCCTGGCTGAATTGTCGTCGATATTTTCCCATTGAATATAGGAACTGAGAGCGGCTGAGGGATACCACATAGTTTCCGCCATATACCTTAGCATGGAGCCTTGATTTACTTCCTTGCCGGAGGCATTGGCAACCGTAACCAGACCCAGCAATTTGATAAGCATATTGCCTTGGCCCTTATAATACATATCCCTTCCGACTATAGATATAAATGGTGCAGCCTGGGCTTTAACCGACCAGATAAAACCAGGTTCTTTTATAACTGCGTACTGTTGAGCCGAAAAAGGCATCCAGGGCTGATTTATCTTAGTTCTCATAAAACCCTGCTGTTTCATTCTAACCGATTGGATTCTTTCTTTTCCTATTACTCCTGCTGCTGTCATCCATTTTTGAACCGGGGATGGTAATCCCTGCAAATCTGATTGCTGTACGCTTTGCTTTGCTTTACTGTCACGGAGTAGTTCCTCGACTTCCCGGTTTACTTTATGCTTAAATACCAGATTGGCTATAAATGAGCAGATAATTATACCAATGATAATCAGTACGAGAATAGCAATTACATACTGCAAAACTTTAAGCATCGTCGCATACCTCCGAAAAGATATTTGCAGAGGCTTGCGGCAACGTCCGGGCTGAACAGGGTGAAATCAAGCGGTTGTACGCAGGCTCTGCAATTGTGATATAAGCATGCCGGCCAGCATCAAAGCACAGCCGATCATTTCTTGTCCCTCAATCTGCTCTCCCAGTATAAGGAATCCTCCAATTACGGCAAAAACTGTTTCCATGCTGAGAATAATAGCGGCATGGGCGGGAGGAGCATGTTTCTGACCGGCGGCCTGCAGGGTGAAGGCAATCCCGACCGAGCAGATTCCACCGTACAAGATTGGTACCGCTGCATTAATGATATCGGCGATAATTATTGTTTCTGTTATAACTGCTGTTATAAGGCTAAGAACGGAACAGGTCACAAATTGCATTATTGATAATTTTAATATATCCACCCGGCGCGAAAAATAACCTATGATCAGAATATGAAAAGACCAGAATAACGCCCCGATCAGTTCCAGCAAGTCTCCGGTTTGGATAGAAGCTGATTCTTTGATACAGAGAAAGTAAAGTCCCGCGATGGCCAGGATACATCCCAGCCAGGTTCCCTTGCCCACCGATTGCCGCAGGAATATTCCCAGTAACGGTACCAGAACAATGTACAGACAGGTCACGAAAGCGGCTTTGCCTGCTGTGGTATAGATAAGACCGATTTGCTGCAAAGAAGCTCCGATGAATAATACGGTACCGGCCAGAAGCCCGGCCGGTACGGCATTTTTCCATTCCCTACGCATGGGACGGGAGTCGACCCGGTAATATAATATTAGTGGAATTAAAGATAAGCTGCCCAGCATAAACCGCAGCCCGTTAAAAGTGAACGGACCTACATGTTCCATCCCAACCCTTTGGGCTACGAAAGCAAATCCCCAGATGGCTGCGGCGAGCAGGAGCAGAAGGTTGGATTTTAAGACACTCACAAGGCTGTTTCCCTTCGATATTTACAAAATCTATTACCTGCAGAGTTATTATTGCCTTCAGAAATAGTATTTTCCTATTATATCTCTTCCCGGCGATAAGGGGAAGAATATAATAGGTTGTATACAAGGCCGGGCTTTAATAGTTTTGTTCAATGATATGTAGCATGTGGTACAGCACATCATTCACCGGGGTTGGAATACCATATTTACGCCCCATCTCTATAACCGTTCCGGCAAATATCTCTACTTCGGTTCTCCGGCCCGCTTCTACATCTTGCAGCATGGAGGTTTTTCCCTCCGGGGAGACGTTGGCCACAATGTCAAAATATCGGCCGATACTCTCTTTAGTTAAACCAATGCCGGCTTTTTCGGATATCTGAACAACTTCCTGACAGGCCATCTGCATGAGTTCACGCGCCTCTTTTTGTTTCTGGTAAACCCCGTAGGGTGCCCTCAATATGGCCGAGGTCTGGTTGATGCCTACATTCATGCAAAATTTCCACCAGAGTTCATACATCATGTTTTCCGGAATAACATAAGGAATAGCGGCCCGGTCAAAAAGCTCCTTGACGGCGGTTACTTTCGAAGAATAGGTCTTATTGCACTTTTCTCCCAGGTAAATAGTGCCCACTTTGGAGTAATGTACGTGGGTTCCCTCTCTAACCGCATCAGTTGCGACCACAAAGGAATAGAGCAGTTTTTCCATCCCGTATTTATGTCCGATCATTTCTTCACTGACTATTCCGTTTAAAAGGGATAGGATAATAGTTTCCTCCCCCACAAAATTGCGGATGTCCTCTATAGCCTGTTGCAGTTGATGTTGTTTTACCGCAATTATGATGAGATCAGCGTGAGGAACAATTTCCCCGGGCCTGATAAATTGAAACGGAATTTTTTCCTCATTCACAAAAATACCGTTTTGGCTATAGCGTTGGATACGTTCAGGATTGGCAACGATTTTAATGCAGTCAGGGTCCATCTTATGCAGCAGATTGGCAAAGGAACTGCCTATGGCCCCGAGACCGGCTAAATAGACTTGCTGTATTTTTTTCAAATAATATCAACTCCGTATATCATTATTCTTAAAATAGAAAGGTGAATCTGCCTTTGAACTATCTTAACGCTCATGCCCGCCGTGCACAACCATCCCGGGAAAAATTATTAATCCAACCCGGCCATTAACACCCCCATCCGCAACAGTTTTCTATTGGCCAACGCCCGGATTTCAGAAATGCCATGCTTACGGAGGCCGGCGGTCAGGCATAGTCCGTTTGCTCCATGCTCCGGCAGCGGAAACACCAGCGGCTCATTTCGCCGGGTGTTTCTCACCGCCTCCTCAAGTCGCGCCCGGGCTATACCTAACCGCCTGGAATAAGTGTTATTCAGCGTCTAATTTTCGTATTGAATCTTGGCTAAAATAGCGAGGGTTGCTGCAGAGTATTAGATTTTGGAGGGGACGGGGGGATGGGACGAGTCTTTGGTTGAGATGGTGTGCAATTGCTGAAATTTACTGCCTGGCTGTGCCATCTGGCCAGATTTTTGAGGGCCTGCAGCTGTTCATTATGACCGGCCCGGGCGCGGCGCAAAGCCTTATTAAGAATAGTATAGCTATTTTCGATATCGGACTGGTTGACTGGAAAAGGAATACCGTCCTTACCGCCATGGGCAAAAGCATAGCGTACCGGATCTTTATAACTGGCCTGGACTCCATAGGCGACTTCTGCTACCAGACATAATGCCCGGAGCGTACCGGGCCCTACTCCGGATACCTGCAGCAGTTTCTCGAAATTATCCGGTTGTTGTTCATAGGCGGCATACAAAGATTTATTTAAATATGAGGTTCGGGGTATGGCATGACCGCGCGGCAATTGCAGGGTGCTATTTGAATTTTGAATTCGATTTATTTCGTCCACGATTTTGGTGGGTGCGAGTTTGAGGATTTCACAACTGGTTTGGCGCACGGTATTATTATCTTGCGCAACCAGATTCAAAGCCTGACCACGGCTGTCACAACAAATCGCGGCCTGTGGCTCTATGGTAAAATCATTTACCTGAGAACTTAGCCAATGATAACGGCGTGCCTCACCGGCACTTTCATTCATTCCCTGTTGGATAACTGCCCACTGCCCGGAACTGGTAAAGATGAAACAGTGGTGATAGATCTGGTAACCGTCCTGCACCGCCGCACTATCTACTTTGGCGGACATCCTGCTGGCATAGACCAGATCCTGGGCATTTACGGAAAGGGGGTATTTATCGGCGGTTTGGGCAATTTCCTGGGGAGTGTTCCGTGCTACTTTTCCCTTGCCCCCCGCAATAAAAAGACCGGCTGCGGGCCCGATCTGGGCCAATCCCTCTTTGAGTGCTCCACAGACGGTAGTAGTTACTCCGGAAGAATGCCAGTCGAAACCCACCACACATCCCAGGGCTTGAAACCAGTATGGATTACTGAGCCGTTCCAATACCGCCTCTACGCCGGAATCCTCTATGATTACTTCTACAATAGCGGCACTCAAAGCTTTCATATGGACAAAAAGCCATGCCGGGCACTTACCGCCATGTAAAGGCAAATCTGCAAAACCAGTTCGCACATTTATCCCCCTATCAATACAAAAAATAGACGCTGAAGACATTGAATATTATGGATGACACTGAATTTCCCCCCCATATCCTGGAAGAAGTAGACTACCAACAAATGCAGGGGTGGGGTGTTAAGGTGAGTCCGGGGTGCAAGCGTTCTTAATACCCCAATCCAGCATAACCTATCGCTATACTCATTTTCATAAATAATCTTCCGTAAATGGTTCAAGGCCAGTATAACATAATTAATGGAAAAAGAACAGATGTTCACCTCTGTGGGAGATGGGGGTATAAATTCTAAAAGAGAGCCCTCCTCCTTAAAAATTCTATAAAGAATTGTTGAGGGAGGAAGGCTGCATGGTCAGATAGCACTAGTTATTCAGCTTATAAAGTTGTGGTGGAAGTGTATTCAACCTTGATCATATTGTCTTTTTGCCGGCTTAGCTTAGCCTTATTCCCTTTTCCATCTTCCAGGGAAAGTTTTTCAAGTTCATGTTCCTGAAAAAAATTAACGATAGTTGTTTCTACGAATCCTGCCCAATTTACTGGTTTCTTTTCCTCTTCCAAAATATTCATTATCTCCTTTACTTTAATTTTTACCTTTGCTATTTTAACCGTGCTTGAATTATTAAGCAAATTTTGCCTGAGACTAAGTATAATAAAGATTGAAAGTATTCGTCCAAAAAATCTGTATTAATCTTGAAGAGGCGAGATTCTGGTTATTAATCTAATTTGGAGGTATTGAACATGAAACTACTTAGAAACACTACTGTACTGGTTCTGCTGATAGGACTCTTACTGTCATCCGCCGGCTGTACAACGACGGAGAAGAAGGAAGTTAAGTCCAAAGCACCGACCCCATCGGCTCCGGTGGTGCAAATGACTGATATAACAGTTTATTATCCTAAAATGAATGACAGCGAGACCTATCTGGTAAGAGAAGTTCATAAGGTAAAGAAGTCATCCGATATGCCGAAGACTGCAGTAGAAGAATTAATCAAAGGTAAACCGGTTACTTCCGGTGCTAATCAAGTAATTCCGTCTTCCACCAAAGTGCTGGGAATCAAGGTCGATAGTGAGGGAACTGCTACCGTTAATTTTTCCGCCGACGTACTCAAAGCCAATGTTGGAGCAGAGGGTGAAACGATAGGCATTTTAAGTATTGTTAACACACTGACCGAATTTCCCAATATTAAAAGGGTTTCCTTTATGGTGGATGGCGATATTGAAAAGGCTATGGATTGGTGGGGACATGTTGGATTATCGGAACAACCTTTTAGCCGTAATTTAGCAGCTGTATATGAACCAGCCATATGGGTAACTTCTCCTGCTCCGGATGCGGTAATTGCCGATGGCTTTGAACTTAGCGGGAGTGCCCGGGTATTTGAAGCTACGGTGGGATACAGAGTCAAGGATGCTGATGGCAAGGTCTTGACCAAGGGCTTTACCATGGCCAGCGAGGGTGCTCCCGGCCGCGGAGATTTTAAAACCAGCGTAGATTTTAAACCGGCCGGCCCGGGAAAAGGTCAGATCGAAGTGTTCTGGACAAGTATGAAGGATGGAAGTGACAAGGATAAAGTTGTTATACCGGTAGAGTGGAAATAAATTAGCGACTGCCGGGTACCTAGCGCATGGTTGGTTGGCCGGGTCCACCAGGATTAAAAACGAGGGATGTGAACTGTCGGGTTCACACTCCCTCGTTTTAATTTGGACTATTGGTATAATTTTATGGCTGAGCTAGTATTGCTGAATATTATCCCAGATTTCCTGCGGGCTCTTGCCGCTGGCCGTAATGACCGGTGCATTGATCATAATGTCCTGCATTCCCATCAGGTTTTGTTTAACACCGGAAAGCACCACTGCATCTACTTCAGTTTTAAGAGCTGATTCAACATCTATTACCTGGCAACCCTGCAATTTCAAGAATTCTTTGACCGGGGTAAGGTTATTTTCCACCGCGATTACTTTCTTCATTAAGTTCACCTCACTAAATAATTAATGTTGTTCTTTAATATTATGTTTAGGAGGTGAGAGATTTATGCTATAAGCCCACCCGGTGATTTATATCAATCCTTGCTACTACTCCAGATGTTCCAGCAACTGTGCCATGTCATCAATCAGAAAATCAGGGCTCGATGCGATCAATTCTGCTTTGTTACCAAGTCCGCCGGTTATTCCACAGGTGTAAGTTCCCGCGTTCTTGCCGGCTTCTACGTCGGTATGGGAATCGCCTACCATAATGGCGTTTTTAGGGGCTATCCTGAATGCAGCCAGCACTTTGCCGATTCCTTCCGGGTCCGGTTTCATTTTTTTCACTGATTCGGGGCCCAGAACGGCATCAAAGTAATCCGCTATATCCAGACCGGCCAGTATTTTGCGGGCTATATTTTCCGGTTTATTGGTGACCAACGCTATTTTGTGATCCATATTTCTCTTAATGACTTCCAGGGCTTGTTTTACATGGGGATAAAGCGTGGTTTCTACCAAGGCATTTTCCAAATAGTATTTTTTATAAGCCGGAAGTGCTTCCAGAATCAATTCTTCACTTGAGCCCTTAAAGCTTTGGCGGACCAGGTATTCTGCCCCATGTCCGGTATAGCTGATGATTTCATCTACCGCTAAAACGGGCCGGTTAAATTTCTGCAAAGTATGCTGTACCGCATGGGCGATATCTGCGCCTGAATCAATGATAACTCCGTCAAAATCAAATATAACTGCATCAACTTTATATTTCATAAATAATTTACTCCTTACAATTATGTTTTTCACATTAATTCCTGGTCGGAAGCAACTCCCATTTAAGAAAATAGAGTATATCTCATAGTTAATAGCCTGCCCTACGTCCCCGACGTTAGGAGTGGACCTCAGGGCTGGGTTCTTTCCATGTTATTCTCTGCACCGGCCTGAAGGGCTGTCGCCCTGTAGACCGGCCTACGGTTTTATTCTCGTATTATTAATCCATAAAGACCATGCCCTTTTCACTCACAGCCTTGACCCGCTCTACTATAAAACCGGCCAGACGTTCCTGTTTGCGCCAGCGCACGTAAGTGCGGCCCGGGTCGAGAGCAAACTTGCTCAGTATAGTTTTGCATTGTCCGGCATCAAATATTTGCAATGCCGCATAGAGTCCCACACTGCCCTGGTCATGATAAATGCGGAAGGGATCAAAATCTTGCGGCAGCTCTGCTCCTTGATTCTTTTTTCGGCGTGGTTTAACCGTTTCCATCTCTTGTTTTAAAAATTCTTCCAGCGGAGCACTCAGACGTTTGGCCATGGCATGGTTATGCTCGACCTCTTCAGCCAGTAACCGGAAAAATGTGGCCATTATTTTGCTCATATCAGGGGCTGACAATGCTTAGGACCTCCTCGGATAGTTTTTGATAAGGTTTAAAAGGTACTTCATAACCATATTTATCGTGCAGGCTGCGAACCGGCAGAGTGAAATCCATGGCATTGGCAGCTCGCGTGGCTTCAGGTATTATAGCGGAAAAAACTTGATGATAGCCTGATTTTTCGGCATTGAGCTGTAACAGGTGCAACTGGTTGGTATGTAGTGGACTATTCTTGCGGAAGTGGTTGACAATTACCCCCAGAGGTTTAATATGGACTCCGGTTTCAGTTTCCAGCCGCTTGACCCGTGCCACTATTTGCGGAATGCCATAGGTGGAAAGTACATCGGGAATAACGGGGATAAGATAATACTGACTTAATATCAGGCCGTTCTGGGTAATCAACCCCAGATTAGGGGGGCAATCTATCAGCACTATATCATAATGGTTTATATCTTCACATAAGGTTTCACCCAGAATAGTTAAAGGCCGTTGGCTGAATATGCCCCGGGTGGGAATCTTGATCAATTCATCCTGGATGTCGATTAAGTCGAGGCTGGAGGGCAGCAAATCGAGTCCGGTGATTCCCCCGCCGATATTGGAAACATTATGGACAATGGCCTCCCGGGCTGAGAAGATATGCGTATTTTCAAGATAATCCCGAAATAGCTGAACTATGGTCTGTCCTTTGATGTTTTGCTTTTTCCATTCATGCTCCCCCATCAGACTAACGGTAGCATTAGTTTGGGGGTCCAGGTCAATTATCAGTACCTTTAAATCATGCTGGAGGGCCATGAATTCGGCCAATGCTACCGTAAGAGTGGTCTTGCCTACTCCCCCCTTGAGATTGATCAAACTAATGGTAATGGGCACAAAACTCCCCCCTAAATATGGTGCTACGCATTAACAAATGAATTCAGACGGTTCATGCTTTCAGCTAAAAGCGATTGGGGACAGGCAAAATTCAATCTTTGAAAACCATAACCATTGGCACCGAAAATGGAGCCTCTTTCTAACACCAGACCAGTCTCTTCTATCAGCTTTTGCTCTATATCCGCATCATCTTTACCCAGAGCCCGGAAATCTATCCAGGCTAAATAGGTTCCTTCCGATTCTATTACTTTTAATAAGGGTATATTTTGGGTAATAAATTTACAGATAAAATCATAATTGGACTTTAGATAAACCAGCAGTTCTTCCAACCAGGGTTCTCCGCAATTATAGGCGGTTTTAAGCGCTTCAACGGCAAAAACATTCAAAGTTTCCATACCGTTGTTTTTGATTATTGACAGGTAACGATTCCTTATTTCCGGATTGGGAATAATAATGTTGGAGGCCTGAACTCCGGCCAGATTAAATGTTTTGCTGGGAGCATTGCAGATTACCGACTGCTGGGCCAGGGCCTCGGACCAGGAACCAAATACCGTATGTTTTACCCCCGGAAATACCAGGTCGGAATGAATTTCATCGGAGATGACCAGCACATCATAGGACTGAGCCAGCTCACCCAGTTGGGTTAGTTCTGCCCGGGTCCATACTCTGCCCACCGGGTTATGGGGGCTGCAAAGGATTATAACCTTAGCCCCGGCCCGAAACTTTTCTTCCAGGTCGTCGAAATCCATATAATACTTGTTGCCTTGCAAGAGCAGAGGGTTTTCCAATAAACTGCATTTATTATTTTTTATTACACTATAAAAAGGATGGTAGACCGGAGTCTGAATAACTACCCGGTCTCCAGGTTCGGTGAGCGCGCGCAAAAGCATATCCATTGCCGGAACAATGCCGGGACTTCTGCATATCCATTCCTGGTCAATTTGCCAATTATGCCTTTTAGCCATCCAATTTATAATGGAATGGTAATATTCATCATCACAGAGAGCATAGCCAAAAATACCATGTTCAGCTCTTTTAATCAGGGCTTCAATAACTTCCGGCGGGCACTTGAAATCCATATCGGCTACCCACAGGGGTATTCTTTTATTCTCAAGGGTGCAGTTAAAGCGGTCCCATTTCTCACAGCCAGTATACCGGCGTTCTATATTTTCATTAAAATCGTAATATTTCATTATCTTGCTCCTTGCCCACCAAAGTATTATTTTAATTCTAATGCTTTTCTGCCAGGTAGGGCAACCAATTGCCGATTTAAATACGAGGCTTAAATTATGACCACCCCTTCAAGAGGTGGTTTATATTGGAGCTCTATATAATATATCCCCCGTCGCCATATGCTATCAGATCCGGCAGTCGTTTCTCCCCGATGAGATTACGCCGGAAAGCGCCAACCGGATCGGCTATGAACTGGGGATGTGCTGGACGAAAGACCAAAAATGCACTATTTACACTATTGACAACCATTTAATACAGCTGTATTATGCAATCAATTTAATACACTTGTGTTACTTGTGTTAGTAGAAAGGGCGATTATATGAAAAGGCTTCCCGAAGCAGAGTTTCAAGTGATGAAGTCTATCTGGGCCTACGAGCCGCCAGTAACCTCATCTATGGTAATGGGACATTTGGCGGGAGAAAAAAGCTGGCCTATACAGTCGGTTGTCACATTACTTAGCAGGTTGGTAGAAAAGGGGTTCTTACGCTCAGAAAAAGAAGGCAAGGAAAGACGGTATTATCCACTCGTTTCAAAGGAAGATTATCTCCAATTTGAAACCAGGAATTTTGTTAAGCAATATCATGAAAATTCATTTATCAATCTGTTATCGACGCTTCATCAAGACAAGAAATTGACTGACGAAGATTTAGACGCTTTGCAAGAATGGATAAAGAAACGGAGGCCTGACTAATGCCACGGATATTTTTAGTGGAGGATGATAAGGCAATTGCTAAAAACCTCATGCATTTGCTCCGCTCGGAGGGACTTACAGTCACTCACGCCCCTACGCGGGGTGACGCCCTTGCCGCGCTTGCCGGGAATAAATTTGACTTAGCGCTAGTTGATATTTCTCTGCCTGACGGAAACGGTTTTACAGTTTGCACGAAAATTAAAGAAACGCAGGATATTCCCGTCATCTTTTTGACGGCTTACGGCGATGAGGCGAGTGTTGTTACCGGGCTGAACATGGGCGCGGACGACTATATC
>ENA-UOOK01001777-UOOK01001777.1-fermentation-metagenome-genome-assembly--contig:-NODE-1777-length-27955-cov-11.824624_pt1 | contig 27955 bp, 25 predicted proteins | sample MGYA00245777_ERZ724023 | MGnify/ENA primary metagenome ERZ724023 (study PRJEB28704, sample SAMN03018312) | fermentation metagenome | biome: anthropogenic terrestrial biome; feature: soil... | reverse complement strand
TTCACAATTCACAATTCACAATTCACAATTCACAATTCACAATTCACAATTAAAAAACAGTGAAGAGTTGTTGGGGTCAAGCCTTAGGGGTCTTTAACAGGGATTCTTCACTGCGTTCAGAATGACTCCTGCAATGATTATACTGCCTTTGGTTGGGGGAGAACTTTTGATACTTTAAAGGAGAAGGGGCTTTAGCAGGCGGATAGGATCATCACCCCTACGAATGACATCCTGCATAGATTTAAAAGAAGAGATTCGACGTATTGACATATGAGAATTGTTTGAATATTGCGTAAATATAAGCAAAAATTTGACAAACATAAATTAATCGTATAGAATACTAAAATAGTCACAAATAGTTACAAAATAGTTACAATTTTATGGTATTTATTGTTAATTATTTTGTAGCGTAATTTAAGGAGGAACAATTTATGGAAAGTAGCATGATCAAGAAGGCGCGTAAATTCAGAGCCCTTATGATCCTAGCTATATCAGTTACAATATCTTTAGGCGTATTCTTGTACCAGGGAAATGAAGTTACACTAGACTTGGATGGTAAGATTATCGAAAAGGTATCTTATGCTAAGACTGTTGAGGATTTCATTGAATCTGAATCAATACCGATAAGAGATGGAGCATATATTAGTGTTCCATTAGATGCAAAGTTACGGGACAACAAAGAAATTACTATAAAGAATCCTAAACATTATATAATTGATGAAGGAGGAATGTTGGCGGATATAACTTCTACTCATACTAATGTTGGGGATGTACTTAAGGACATAGGTGTAAGATTAGAAGGTGAGGATTATACCTATCCCGAATTATCTTCTGAAGTTCAGCCCAACTCCACAATAGAATTGTATCGAGTGAGGGAAGTTGAAGATGTGGAAGATACTATTATTCCATTTGAAAACCACGTAGAAAAAAATAATAAATTGGATGTTGGCGTTACACAAATTGTCCAAGAAGGTAAAGATGGACTAAAAAGATCATATATTAAAAAGAAGTATATAAATAATGTTCTTACTGCATCTGTTATATTAAAGGATGAAATAATTACCGAGCCTATACCGCAGATAACTCAAAAGGGTTCTAAGGATTTCATCGTTACATCAAGGGGTAATACGAGATATAGAAATGCCATGGTCATGACAGCAACTGCATATGATTTATCCTTTGAGAGTACAGGAAAAAATCAAGGGGATAGGTATTATGGTCTTACTGCTTCTGGTACAAAAGTAAGACCCGGGGTCGTAGCTGTTGACCCAAGAATAATACCCTTAGGAACAAGACTTTATGTTCAATCCCTGGATAAGACTAAAGATTATGGTTTTGCTATAGCAGAAGACACTGGAGGAGCTATAAAGGGCAAAAAAATAGATTTGTTCTTTGAATCCTCTAATGATGTTTATAATTTTGGAAGAAGAAAAGTAAAGGTTTATATATTAAACTAAGTTTTCACTAAAAAGGTTCCCTTTAGGGAATCTTTTTAGATTAACGATTTAAAGTTTGCCGGCGCATGGATTTCATACACTACCGTACACAGGTATGGCACTTCTATTTCATTTTCATATTCATATTCATTTTCATTTTCCATTTCAATATTTTCATCTACCAATCCATCTACATCAAATATAGGTATCAGTTTGAGCTCAGTACATGAATATCCATATTTATCTTTCAAATGGCTTTTAACGGAAATTATGGAAATATATAAGTTATGCCTATTTGCGTTGTGTATTATCAAAAAGTATTTGCCTTCTTCAATAAAAATAGTGTAGGCTATGATACCGAAATTTTGGGGACGATCTATAAATTTAAGTTTATTTCTTATATCTTCCGCTTTTTCTAATCTAAATTCTCTATAGGATTTTCTCAATCTAATCAAGTCTTTAAAATAATTATAGAAATCCATATTCTTCTCTTTTAATGCCCAATCAATTGCGTTTATACTTAGTGGTGAATTGTATGAATTGTGTATCATGTTTTTACTTCTCAAAAACTCATTGCCTGCATGAATAAGCGGAATACCTTGAGATGTAAACAAAATACTAAATGCCAATTTGCTAAATCTCTTTATGCCCTCATTGTCCAAACTTGGAAATACATTAGCTATTTTATCTGTAATTATTAAATTATCATGTGAATTTATATAATTAATGGATTCACAAGGGTTGGCTGTGAATCCAATATGTACATCATCATAGCATATGGAGCCTGTTATTCCCGTTTCAACCTGCACTTTTAAGTCCTGATTCCCTTGTATAAATCCTTTTTCTTCCCCATCGTTGTCCCCTTTTATGGCATTTCTAAAATCATCATTGAAAAATGCAAAGGGGAGATTCTTTTGTTTTCCTTTAGTAGTCTGTAAATCCTCCGGAAGAGATGTATTGCCTCCTATCCAAGGTTCTCCGTATATAAAAATATGAGGATTTATTTCTTTTAATTGGATGATTGCTTCTTTGATAGTATCTATATCAATGAGCGCCATCAAATCAAATCTAAATCCATCTATCTTATATTCTGAAATCCAATATTTTAAGGAATCAATTATAAATTTTTGAACCATAGGTCTTTCTGTTGCTAATTCATTGCCGCAACCGGAACCGTTACTAAACCTGCCATCCTCATAACTTCTATAATAATATCCCGGCATAATAATATTGAGATTGGAATTATAATTTCTGTATGTGTGATTATATACTACGTCCATAATCACCTTAAATCCCAATTTATGTAATTCCATAATAAGCGTCTTCAATTCTTTTATTCTACATATGGGATTACTTGAATCAGTGGAATAAGAGCCTTCGGGGACATTATAAAGTTCAGGGTCATAACCCCAGCTGTAGTTATCCTCATTTAAAAAAAATTCCTTATCCTCACGGACTGTTATAAAATCAAATATGGGCATTAAATGAATATGGGTTACTCCCAAATCCTTTAGATGATTGAGCATTTTATCTTCAATAAATCCTAAATATTTGCCCCCATGCTTAACTTTGGAGGAAGGATGTACTGTAAAGTCCTTTATATGAACTTCATATATTATAGCATCACAATTTGCATTATTCGAAGGTATGAAGGATGTATCCCAGCCTTCAGGATTAGTATCTCTTAAATTGATTATGGATGAACGAATTGAATTGATAGAACAAGCTATTGAATAAGGGTCGGTTACTTCCCATTTGCTTTCTATTAAATATGTATAGAAGTAATCCTTTAAATCACCTTCAATGGTTGTCTCGTGGACTCCATCTTCATATTTAATCATCTGATAGGATCTTCTTATGGAACTGGCATCAGGATAGATTAACAGCTCAATTTTTTCTCTTAGGGGAGACCATATTCTAAATGTTGTTTGTTGCGGAGTATATGTGATTCCCAGTTTTTTATTTGTAATTGGAAATTTATCATATTGCAATATAATCACCTCGAAAGACAATTCACAATTCACAATTCACAATTCACAATTGAAAAAATAGTGAAGGACTAAGAGTGAAGAGTTAATAATAAAGACCATTAAGGGTGAGTAAAACGAAGGATCTCACTACCTTTTTACTAAATACTAATATGGGATTCTTCACTGGCGTTCAGAATGACGCGAGCATTGATTATACTGTTCTTATAAACCCAAAATTACTGCTGGTGTCATCCTGAGTAAAACGAAGGATCTCTACTCCCTTTTTACTAAATACTAATATGGGATTCTTCACTGGCGTTCAGAATGACACCTTCGGTGTAAAATCGGAGATTCCAGCGGACGGATAGGGTCATCTGCCCCTACGAATGACAACCCTTTTACCTATTACCTATTGGTTTAATGTTCCAGATTTCCTCCGCATACTTCTTGATTGTATTATCCGATGAGAAGATGCCCGATTTAGCAATATTTATAAGGGACATTCTGTTCCATCTATGAAAATCTCTATATAAATCATTTATCCTCTCATGGGCTAATCTATAGCTATCGAAGTCTTTTAACACAAAATAGGTATCATTGTATTTAGTCAATAAATCATACAATTCTCCAAAGGTTTCATATCCCGTTATAGAGTCTTTAGATATTAATTTATCCACCACGGATTTTAATTCCTTATCACTATTATATATATCAAGTGCATTGTAGTTTCCATTTTCATAATACTCATATACTTCATGACTTTTTAACCCGAAGATTATGATGTTGTCTTCTCCTACTTCTCCGGATATCTCTACATTGGCTCCGTCCAATGTTGCTAAGGTAATGGCACCATTCATCATAAACTTCATATTGCCTGTGCCTGAAGCTTCCTTGGTAGTTGTGGAAATTTGCTCACTAATATCTGCTGCAGGGAACAGTATTTCTGCATTGGAAATATTGTAATTTTCAATAAATACTACTTTCAATTTATCCTTAATCGTTAAATCACTGTTTATAACATTTGCAACCGAGTTTATTAACCTAATGACTTCCTTTGCAGTATGATATCCGGGAGCTGCCTTTCCTCCAAAGATAAACGTTCTTGGAACTATATCCAGATTTGGATTTTGTTTTAATTTTTCATATAGATACATAATATGAAGTATATTTAAAAGCTGTCTCTTATACTCATGTATCCTCTTTATATGAATATCAAATATTGAATATGGACTTAACTTTATCCCTTGAGTATCATATATATATTTGACCAATCTCTCCTTGTTATGATGTTTGATATTTGCAAGTTCTTTAAGCACATTGCTGTCATCAGTATATTGTAACAGCCCCTCTAAAGCCAATGGGTTTGAAATGAACTCATCGCCTATTAATTTCTGTATGAAACTGCTTAACTCCGAATTGGCATTAAGGAGCCATCTCCTATGAACTATGCCATTTGTCTTATTGTTAAATTTCTCCGGATACACATTATAAAAATCGTTTAAAACCTTTTCTTTGAGTATATTGGTATGAAGTTCTGCGACTCCATTTACGCTGAATGACCCGGTTATTGCCAAGTTTACCATTCTAACCTGACCATCTGATATTATTGAAAGTTTATCCAGCATTTCTCCCTCTGCAATTCCCTTTTCATTTTTTAGAAAATAGATATATCTATGATTGATTTCCTCTATAATCATCCAAATTCTGGGGAGAATTTCTTTAAATAAATCTATATTCCATCGCTCCATAGCCTCCGATAGTATTGTATGATTGGTAAATCCAAAGGTCTTTGTAGTAATTTCCCAAGCGTCCTCCCATTCCATGTAGTTTTCATCTATAAGCACTCTCATAAGTTCAGGTATAGCCAAAACCGGATGGGTATCGTTTATATGGATGACCCTGTATTTATAAAAGTCAGCTAAGGGCAGGCCTTCATCTTTATATTTCTTAACGAGGTCTTGTATACTGGCTGAAACAAGAAAATATTCCTGTTTAAGCCTCAACTTCTTTCCCTCTATATTGGAATCTTCGGGGTAAAGAAATTGGGTTATAGTCTTAGCCTTGATGATATTCTTAAAGGATGCTTGAAAATTGCCTTTGGCAAATTCTCTGAAGTCTATATCTTCATAGGATTCTGCAGACCATAATCTCAAATAATTTACTGCATTGTTTTTATATCCCAGCATTGGTATATCATAGGGAACTGCCTTTACCCGGTCATAGTCAACATGTGTGAATATAAGTTTGTTCCTGAATCCGGAGATGTCTATACGCCCGCCTATTTGCACTTCATAGCTTTCATTTTCCCGCTTAAACTCCCAAATGTTTGCATTATGCACCCAATCATCCGGCAGTTCCAATTGCTTATTCTCGTAGATTACCTGCTTGAACAGACCTTTCTCATATCTTAAACCATAGCCATGCCCGGGCATTTTCAATGAAGCCAACGAATCTAAAAACGCTACTGCCAGCCTTCCTAATCCTCCATTCCCAAGCCCCGGATCTTCCTCTTCATCCAGAATTTTCTCTAAAGGTCTGTTGAGTTCCGCAAATGCTTCCTTGGCTATATCATATAAGCCAAGATATTGTAAATTTTTCTTTGTAAAGGTTCCTGTCAGAAATTCCATGGAAAGATAAAATACTTGCTTAACATGTTCATCTCTATACAGCTTGTTTCTACCAGAGAAATTCTTCCCTATATTTTCTTTCAAAAGCGTTCCCAAGCCTATATATAATTCCCTATCACTTGCATCCTTTATATCTTTTCCCGATACTTGGTATAATGCTTTTTGCAATTCTTCCAAAAATAATTCTTTTGTCATTTGAGAATTCCACCTCTATTGTTTTATTAGTTTCTCATACATTGCTACATATTGTTCGGAAGATTTCTCCCAATCATTTTTTGAATCCATTGCTTGCTCAATGAGTCCAAGCCATTTTTCACTGTCTTTATACAGATTTAATGCATCCTTTATACAATTCAGCAGTTCATGTGCATTGAAGTTTTTGAAGCTGAATCCATTTCCCTCTCCAGTATATTCATTATATGGAATTACTGTGTCTTTAAGCCCTCCGGTTTCCCTTACTATCGGCAATGTCCCATATCGTAGGGATATTAGCTGGGAAATCCCGCAAGGTTCTGCCATCGACGGCATGATAAATAAATCTGCACCTGCATATATCAAATGAGATTCCTTTATATTGAAATAAATTCTTGAGGCTAATTTTTCCGGATATTTGCTGCGGAAAAGTTCAAACATATCCTCATATTCTTTATCTCCCGTACCGAGAATGACAAATTGTATATCTTCTTGCAACAGTTCATCTAATATATGTCTCACCAAATCTATACCCTTCATGGCAACTAAACGGGAAACCATTGCAAGTAATGGAACGTCTCTTACCGGAAGGTTATATAGCTTTTGCATTTCCTGTTTGTTTAGCTTCTTTTTTTCTATTGATTTGTAATTATAATTGCAGGGTATGTTTTTATCCTTTTCGGGGTTGTATATATCATAATCTATTCCATTTACTATCCCAACTAATTTGTGCTCATTTTTTCTTATAATATCATCTAAATTTTCACCAAAGTATTCATATTTAATTTCTTCTGCATATGTTTTTGAGACAGTGGTTAAAACATCAGAATATACAATGCCCGCCTTCATTAAATTGATTTTGTCATAAAATTTAAGGCCGTCATCGTTATAATATTCTCTTGATAAGCCAGCTATTTCTTCTAAAATGGACGGTTCAAATATACCTTGGTATTTTAAATTGTGTATTGTAAATACGGTTTTCATATTTTTATAATATATATCGCCTTTTGCAAAATCTTTTATGTATAACGGCAGAAGTCCTGTATGCCAATCATTGCAATGAACTATATCAGCTTTGAATTTTAATTCTTTAAGAAGCAATGCTGCTGCTTTTGTAAAGAAGATAAATCTTTCTCCGTCATCGTATTCTCCATAAATACCATCTCTTTTAAAATAATATTCATTGTCTATGAAATAATGGATTACTCCTTCATTTTTCATAGATAGAACTCCTGCATATTGTATTCTCCACCCTAAATCAACATAGATTTCTTTTTCTCTTTTCATCTTCGATTTATATTCTTCACTAATGCTTGAATACAGGGGCATTACTACTCTTATATCATGTTTTTTTATCTTTATAGCCTTTGGCAATGAACCGGCTACATCTGCGAGACCACCTGTTTTCGCAAAAGGAGCTACTTCTGCAGCAGCATATAGAATCTTCATAGAGATCAATCCTTTCCAATCTTCTGGTATTTTTCTACAACGTAAGGCATTACACTGCTTCCTATAATTCTCATCCCTTTTCCAATGGAAGCTTGTTTATCTAAAATTGCATTTACTGCAATTGCATTGTCCAATATTTCAGATTTTTGCATTACTATGGAATTTTTTACTATTGCACCTTTTCCTATTTTTACACCTCTAAATATTATAGAATTTTCCACGTTCCCTTCAATTATACAGCCATTTGCTATTAATGAATTTTGCACCTTTGAAGATTCTGTATAGAATGTTGACGGCTCATCTTTTGACTTTGTCAATATATGTCCGCCTTCATAGAATAGTTCATTAAAAATTTCTCTATTAAGCAGATTCAAATTTGCATCATAAAAGGATTTTAAATTATTTATGGTCTCCACGTGACCATCAAATTCAAAGGTATTGATTTTATATTTATATTTGGATTTTAGCATTGCGTCTTTTAAAAATCCGGCGTTGCCTGATTCCATTGACTCCTTAATTATTTTTATAAAAACATCTTTTTTCATAAACCCCATTCCCAGAAAATGATTGAATTCCCTTTCTGTCGCTAAATTCAATCCAATATTTATCAGCTCTCCATCTTTATCGATATGGATTTTGTCACAATTTATCAACATTCCTGAAGGATCTTCTTGTTTTTTGTAAATTAATGTAATATCTGCTCCTGAATTTATGAAATGCTTAAAGGCATCATCCAAATCCACTTTGCCAATAATATTCGGATGATTGATAAATACGTATTCTTCTCTCCTTTGGTCAAAAAATTCCATTGTACTATAAAATTGTACTAAATCACCCGGTGATGTGCTATGACCATCATATATTGGAGGAAAAATAAACAGTCCATTTAACCTTCTGTTTAAATCCCAAGGCTTGCCCTCTCCCAGATGATCCATTGTGGATCTGATCTTTTCACCTGTATAAACTGCTATCGTCCTTATTCCATGATTTACCATATTGGAAATTGTAAAATCTATAAGTCTATACCTCCCACCAAAAGGCAACATATATGATGGGCGGTTTTTGCAAAGTAAACCAAAATTGTTCTCTCCATCACCGACGCTTATTATGCCTAGGCACCTTTCCATCATTTTCCCCCCCTTATTCTACCGGGATCTTCTTATTTGATACCAGATATATATTTCCATCATCTAGTTCTCCGATATTTTGATCCCCATCAACTGTTGTCTTTTCTAATACGACTGCATTATTGATTTCAGCTCCTGATTTTATTGTACAATTTGGAAGTATGACCGAGTTATTGATTACTGCCCCTTTCTCAACTACTATTTCGTTAAATAGGATACTGTTATTGAGTTCTCCTTCTATATAACAGCCTTCATTGACCATAGAATTGTTGACTATTGCTCCTCTTTGTATGTATTGAGGCGGGAGATTTTTATTTCGTGTATATATTCTCCAATCTCTATCATAAAGGTTTAGTGTATTTTTATCATCTAATAAATCCATATTTGCTTCCCAATAGCTCCTAACAGTGCCTACATCCTTCCAATATCCATTAAAACTCCATGCATACATTTTCTTTTTGTCTTCTAACATTTTAGGCAATATATTTTTTCCAAAGTCGTGATCAGACTGATCATCCTTATTGTCTTTTATCAAATACTTTCTAAGTTCAGTCCAATTGAACATATAAATGCCCATAGACGCCATATTGTTTTTTGGCTTTGAAGGTTTTTCTTCAAATTCTACAATTCTTATGTCTTCATCCACATTTATTATCCCAAATCGAGATGCCTCGCCCCATGGAACTTCCAATACTGCAATGGTTACATCTGCTTTCTTCTCCTTGTGATAATCCAGTAGATCATTGTAATTCATCTTGTAAATATGGTCTCCTGACAAAATTAAAACGTATTGCGGATTCAATTCGTCTATAAAGTCGATATTCTCATATATTGCGTTTGCAGTGCCCGTATACCACCGTCCGCCATCCTCTGATGTAAATGGCGGAAGTATGCGCAGCCCTCCTACATTTCTGTCAAAATCCCAAGACGAACCAATTCCTATGTGTGTATTTAATAAATAAGGCTTATATTGTGTAAGAATTCCAATGTCCGATATCCCTGAGTTTGCAGCATTGCTTAAGGCAAAGTCAATTATCCTATATTTGCCGCCAAAAGGTACAGCGGGTTTTGCTACTTTCCTGGTTAAAGCCTTAAGTCTTGAACCTTGTCCCCCTGCCAACAGCATGGCTACTACTTTGTTTTCAATCATTGGTCATCCCTCCTTAATTTTAGATATAATCCGCCTAACGATGGTAAATCCACTCTTATTGAATACTTCCTTCCGTGCATAGGTTCATTTGTGGATTTATACGATTTTACTCGCTTTATTTTGCCTCCGTATCTTTTATGGTTACTGTTAATGAGCGTTTTAAATGTTCCTTCTTCTGTAACTCCTATGGGGTAGGATTTTCTCTCTATAGGTGTGAAGTTGAATACGGCAATTAACTTGTCTCCGTGAGAATCGATTCTTTCAAATGCTATTATGCTTTCCTGATGATTGGTATGTTCTATCCATTCAAACCCATCGTAGGATGTATCCTCTTCATATAGACAACTCTCCCTTTTATAAAGTTTATTCAATTCCTTTACAAATATTTGCATCTTTTTGTGCATTTCATAATCCAGTAGAAAATAATCAAGTCCCTGCCATTCGTTCCATTCAATAAATTGCCCAAATTCTCCGCCCATAAAGACAAGCTTCTTTCCCGGATGCGCATACATATATAGGTACAATAGCCTTAAGTTCGAGAATTTCTCCTCGTAGCTTCCGGGCATCTTATTAAGCAATGATTTCTTCCCGTGAACCACCTCATCATGGCTCAATGGCAAAACATAATTTTCTGAAAAGGCATATGTAATTGAAAATGTTAACGCCTTCTGACTTCCTTTTCTGAAATAGGGATCCAGCTCCATATATTTCAACATGTCATTCATCCATCCCATATTCCATTTGAAATTGAATCCGAGCCCTCCTTTATCTATTGGCTGAGTGACCAGTGGCCAAGCTGTAGACTCCTCCGCAATCATCATTGTATAAGGGTAATTTTTAAAAACTTCCATATTCAATTTCTTAATAAATTCAATTCCGTCTAAATTTTCTCTTCCTCCATATTTGTTTTTTAATTTCTTTCCGCCGAAGTCTAAATATAACATATATGCAACTGCATCAACTCTTAGACCGTCTATATGGTAATAATCATGCCAATATAGTGCATTGGAAATTAAAAAACTTAAAACTTCAGGCTTGGAAAAATCGAAATTTAGCGTTCCCCATTGCTCATTTTCCGCTAATCTTTTATTTTCCGATTCAAAACAATTTGTACCGTCAAATTTTATTAATCCATAATCGTTCTTGCAAAAATGTACAGGAACCCAATCCAGGATTACACCTATCCCGCTATTGTGACATTTATTTACAAAGTACATAAAATCTTTTGGCGTTCCAAATCGGCTTGTTGGTGCAAAATACCCCGTAATCTGGTATCCCCAAGAACCGTCATGGGGATGTTCCATTATTGGCATTAATTCTATATGGGTGTAATTCATTTCTTTAACATATGAGACGAGTTCATCTGCTAGTTCTCTATAAGAATAGGGACTATTGTCCTCTTTCCTTTTCCAAGACATCAAATTGACTTCGTATATGGATACGGGCTTATGATAGCTTGCCGATTTGTTTTTAATCAATTTATTATCAGTCCATTTAAAACCTTTAATATCATAATATTTTGATGCTGTATTTGGCCTTGTTTCAGCATGAAAGGCATAAGGGTCAGACTTTATAAGTTCCTTCTTGTCTTTAGAAATTATCCTATATTTATATGAATCATATTCCTTTATATTGCTGATGCATATATTCCACAGTCCGCTATTTTCAATTTTTTTAAGCGGTAAATCGTTTTCCTCCCATGAATTAAAATCCCCCATAAGATAGACTTCCAGAGCATTAGGCGCCCATACTACAAAACGAACTCCCCTGTCTATTTTGTGGGCACCTAAAAATTCATAGGATTTATAATATGTTCCCTCATGAAATAAATAAGCATCTAATTGTCCATCTTCTATATAAAAAATCTCCATTTCTATCACACCACCTTGGAAAATTCACAATTCAAAATTCACAATGCAAAACTTAATTCACAGTTTACAATCGACCCTTGGGTCGTCCTGTCGTGTACCCTTTGTAGTCTAAGGGTGAGCTGGGCAGAATTAACTTAACTATCGAAGGATCTCTTGTTTTATTGATATTTTAAATGCTACGGGATTCTTCACTGGCGTTCAGAATGACGCAAGCATTGATTATACTGCCCTTATAGACCCAAAATCACTGCTGGTGTCATCCTTGAGTGTAACGAAAAATCTTTTATTTCCCTTAATTCAATTCAAAATTATATCTTTTTATATCTATACCCAAAAATGGTTTCTTCCTTCTTTATATAGTTTTTTTCTACCAATTGATTTAATTTTTCTTCTAATCCATCCATTGTAAATGTAATCTTATCCGTTTTTTCTATATCTGCAATTACATGAATGAGTTCTGTATCATTTACAGGCAGTTTCTTCATGATGATGTTTAAGAATTTCTCATCTTCTTCTTTGGACTTTTTCCACAATTCGTCAAATGGGTTTTCAGTATAAGGGCTTGAGGAGCTAGCAGCTCTAATCCTTGCATAGATTGTCCTTCCTACAGAAGCTGATGAAATAAATACATCTCCCGTTCTCAAATACGGAAGCCTTTTGGATTCTTCAAATGTAAGATCTGTTTCTTCCTTTATGGTCTGAATATCAGAAGCTCTTACAGTTCTAAATATAAATTTTGTATTTAATTGAGCTGTTATAGTTTCATCCAATAATGTAGGCCTTTGTGTAGCCAATATGAGAAATACACCATATTTTCTACCTTCTTGTGATATTTCCTTTATTATGGATTTTGATGGGGATTCAAAAGCCTTTGGAGCAAAATTGTGGGCCTCATCCGTTACAATAATAAACGGAGGAAAATATTCAGCCGTTGTCTTTTTATACAATGCATCCTTATAGTCCCTTCTTTTATGATAGAGGTGATTTAAAAGGTAAGTGCTAAATACCTGTAATATTCTTGTACTGCCTTGAATGACTATCAACTTGCCGTTATTTAAGCCTTCTTCAATTTCTCTGATATCCTTGGAAAAAACACCTTCATTCCCAAGTCTTCTCAGTCTCCAGGATATACCCCTTACTGAGCTGTTTGGGCAGTTCTTATCATATATTTCATATAGAGCCTTTCTCTCCTGCCATGCTTTTCTTTCTTCCCCGCTATTTGCAGTATCTATTCTCATCTGAATATTAGCAATTGAGCCTTCTTCCTGTGCCTCTGACAGCATTTGCAATCTATTTGAAAAGCTCATATAGGAGTCCCTTTTCTTAAACAATACATCTACAACGTTTATCATTGCATCAGTTAATTTGCTTGCTGCGTCTAAAAGGTTTTTTAAATCTTGTGCTGATATGTCTTCAAATCGCACGCCCACGTGGACCCCGATTTGAAGGCATTTAAATTTTCCGTCAAAATCAACTGAATCGTCTTTGATATAACCGGCTATATTGCTAAAATCCATTTCATAATGCGGATCCAATACAATAGTCGGGATGTTTTTTAACATCAGCTCTTCCAGCAAAACCCTTAGTCCAAAGGATTTTCCCGAACCCGATCCTCCGAACACGCCTATATGAGGATATTGATGCATTGATTTAATATCCAATATAAATGGTATTTCCCTCTGAGGTTTGAGTTCTCCTTCTTCAAATGTATATAGAATATCCTTCAAATCTTCATCCATATCAGTTGCCATATCATCCGTATTTCTGATAACACCCAATACCAGCCCTTCTTCTTTTCCGGCATTTATCATCAAATCTTTTACTTCGTGAAAACTCGGCAATCTAACATCCGAGCCTGTTTGTACCGGATAGAGGGCTTCATTCAATAATCTTACCTTTGCTATAAAGATGGTATCCTCGTCTACATTATATCCTAATGCTTTGAGGGATTCTAATACGCTGTTGTCGACAAAATCCCCATAAATATTTAGAGGTATATACCTGTTATATGTCTTTGCTTCGACAACTTCTCCCAATAAATTTCCCTGGAAATTATCCTTTATGATTAAAAATTCATTTATTCTAAAGTTCCTTTCTTTGGAACCTATAAATACTTCCTGCTGTGTTGTAATGCCTACTACTTTCATAAATAAACACCTCGTTTTCAATTCATCCCCACTCAGTGAAATTTCACAAGGTATAACCTTGGAAATTTCTACTGTCGGGCACACGGCAATGCACAATGCACAATTGTTAGGGTCGAGTTTACGGGTCTCTAAAACCGGAGATCCTTCGGTAGTAAAGTTTATACTGCTACACTCAAGATGACATCCTGCGGAAATAATACTGCATTAAACAGTGTTTACTTATAGAACATTTCTGGCTTTAGAGGCAAATTCATTAAGCAACTTTTGGTAACTGCACTTAAAAGGATGCCACAGCAAAATGTTAGTAGACTGATACGACCATATAGATAGACCTATGAGAGAATTATCTAGTCCCTTCATTTTGCAAGACAGGCTTTTATTGTGTAGTCAAAAGTTAGAAGATGAATCTAAAGACTAAATGCGATGTTGTTCACTGTTCACTATATCTTTACGTCCTTTTATCTCTTTCTGAGACGAAGAATCTTTCATAAACTCCTCTGTCCAAATATCTTTCCAGCAATGCTCTCATCATATCATCTGAGATTTTTACTTCTTTATCAACTATATCAAGCCAAAGGGGTACTCCTCTGCTGTTTTCCGGTGTAAGGGTAAACACCAGACGAGCCATTTCTTCTATATATTCCTTTTGGGTATCTATGATATCCATTCCGATAACCGACGGAGCCAACGATGAACGTAAAAATACTGAAGAATATCCTTCTTTTTTCTTTCTGTTTACTTCATCATCGATTAAAATCATCTCACCATAATCCAATACCCCAAACAGTAACTCCCGATCATAGAAAATATCCTTTATATCCGGATTTTGTTCTTGCATCACATCTCCTATTATAGAAGTCTTTATATCCTTTATCACTCCTATTAGGATTATACCTTCTTCTTCACATCTGGTTTTCAATTCCATCCACATATCATAAGCATATATATTGTATCTTATAAGTCCGCCGTCCATTAAAATTGCGTAAGGTTTATGTTTCGAAACTGCTTCTATTGCCGCCTTAACTTCCAATGTGGCAAGTAAGGTATTTCTTTTATCTTCTATAATTTTTTCATCTTCCAGTGGGTTTTCCCCATTTTCTGGGTATAAAGGACAATATACATCTGAATTAAAAATGGGGTTATCCGTATATACGGTTGATTTCGCCAGTGCTTGATATATTTCAATATAGTGCGGATAGGCACCGCCAACTCTATTGTTGGATCCGTCAACACCTACGATACCGCCTTTCCCCTCATATATTGACAATATATCTTTATCCAGTTTTTCCATTGGAATTATACTTCCAATATATTGCCTTATGAATGCACGAAAATCATTTTTATTTAAATCTAAGTAATGGTTATATTTATATTCTAATGCATCATTTAGATTTGAAATTTTTTCTTTTAACTCATTATTTAAATTATACATTTTATCACCTAATTATTGAAGTATTTGTAACATTTAGACAGTTTAATTGACATTGAATCGCAATATGGTATAATATGTTTGTTATAAATTGGTATAATAAAGGAGGTAATAATTTGAAATCTACAGGCATAGTTAGACAAATTGATGAATTAGGAAGAATAGTTTTGCCAAAGGAACTAAGAAAAAATTTAGAAATTAAGCCAAAAGAACCTCTTGAAATCTTTGTGGACGGAGATATGATTGTTTTAAAGAAATATGTACCGGCTTGTACATTCTGCGGACAAACTGAAGGCATACAACCATTTAAAAATAAATACATCTGTCCAAAGTGTAAAGAAGAATTAAAGTATTAATTTTCACAATAGATATTCTAAAGAACTTCCCCTTTTAGAATATCTATTTTTTATAGCTTTAAACTCTCTTTATACACAATATTTCTCGGAATATCATTTTCTTCCGAGACTATTTTTACTGCTTCTTTCTTCGATAGCCCCAAATTCAAATATTTTTTCAATTCTCCCCCGACATTTATTTCTTTTTTAATCTCTTCTTTATTACCTTCAACTATTATTACAAATTCACCTTTAACACCTTCTGAAAAATATTCCCTTGCATTTTCCAAGTTGCCTCTAAATATTTCCTCATAATGTTTAGTAAGCTCCCTTGCTATTGCTGTTTTTCTATTTCCAAGAATATTTAACATATCATCTAAAGTGTCCTTGATTCTATGAGGAGATTCATAAAATATAATAGTCCTCCTTTCATTTTTGAGCATATCCAACTCTTTTATCCTGTCTTTCTTTTTGGAGCTTAAAAATCCTTCAAAAACAAATTTATCCGTACTGATTCCCGATATTACCAATGCCGTTATAGATGCTGTTGGACCCGGCAATCCAATGACTTCGATTTCTTCTTCTATAGCCAATCTAATTAAATCCTCCCCGGGATCAGATATGCCGGGCATTCCCGCATCTGTAATGAGAGCAATATTTTTGCCTTCTAACAGCATATCTATCAGCTTGGGGCCTTTCTCCCTAATATTATGCTCATGATAACTGGTTAAAGGCTTCTTGATCTCATAATGATTAAGAAGTATAAGGCTATGCCGCGTATCTTCTGCTGCTATCAGATCCACTTCATTCAAAGTTTTTAATGTCCTTATGGTTATATCCTCTAAATTCCCAATGGGCGTTGGACATATATATAGTTTTCCTGTACTCATATTTGACACCTGATTTCAATTCACAATTCACAATTATTTTCAATTCACAACTCACAATGCACAATGCACAATGCTTTAATCTTTTACCTATTACCTATTCCCTATCTTTTAACTGTTGTTCACTGTTCACTGTTACTTATTCACTGCCTCTCTCTTACCTATTATTTATAAATCCTATATATCTCATCTGTATATGTTCCATCTTCATTATACACTATTAAAGGGTCATAGAACTTTAAATCCTTTTTACCATTTTTTAATCCTTCTATTAATATCAAATTTGGCTTTTTCTCTATCTTAGGCTGAACAAATTTTATATATTTTGGTTCTATTTCATATTTTCTCATAGTATACAATATATCCACTAATCTATCCGGCCTATGTACCAGATAAAATTTGCCTAGTGGCTTCAAAAGATAATTTGTTATATTGAGTATATCCTCAAGGGTGCATTTGATTTCATGTCTTGATATGGCAAAATTCTCATCAGAATTTACTATAGCTCCTCCCTCTTTCATATAAGGGGGATTTGATGTTACAACATCAAATGTATGTTTTGGAAAATATTTTTGTAAATCCCTTAAGTCCATATGTAATATTTTAATTTTATTTTCCAATTTATTTAATTCTATGCTCTCCTTAGCCAATTCTGCAACCTGTGTCTGAATCTCTACACCATATATCATATCAATTTTTCCTTTGTCAATTAACCTTAATGGTATAATTCCGGTACCTGTACCCAGATCCATCACAAGTCCTTTAGGTTTAGCAAAGTCAGAAAGAAAGATTGCATCTGTTCCATAGGAAAATTTATCCTTTAATTGTTTTATCTTGTAATTCGTTCCGGGGACTATATCAATATGAATATTTTCTTTAGACAAAATTGTATACCTCATTTCAATAGATATTCACAATTCACAATTCACAATTCACAATTCACAATTCACAACTCACAATTCACAATGCACAGTTCACAATGCACAATTGAAAGAAAAGTGAAGAGAGTTAAGAACTGCTTTCGTGATAAAAAAAGACCCAAAAGGGTCTCCTTTAAATAAGTACTTTTACTCTGGTTGTGGAGCGTCTACAGGACAAACATCTGAGCAAGAGCCACAATCAATACATTTTTCTGGATCTATAACATAAATATCTCCAGGGGATATAGCTTCAGTAGGGCATTCCGGTTCACATGCGCCACATGCAATACATTCATCAGTTATATGATATGCCAATTTTTTCACCTCCAAGATTGTGTTTACGGTATTATTCTAACAGATATTATATCAATTTTAAAGAGGTAATAAAATATAATTATTCCATCTCAAATAATTCATTAATGCCATGCTCTTCATCACTATTTTCAATCGTCCTCTGATATTCCGGATCGATTTCCCCGGTGGTTTCAATCTCATCTACCTGAAATTGCAATATATCTTCTGTACCATCTTTAAGTTTGATACGTACCTTAACCCTTTCAAGCAGAGTATAAGAATTTACCACTGTTCCTCTTCCCGTCGGTGTAATAACTATACTGCCAACTTGGGGAATTTTTGATATCAATTCTTCATAATTTTCATGCTCATATTTTAAGCAACACATGAGCCTTCCGCAAAGGCCGGAAATCTTTGTTGGATTTAGAGATAAGCTTTGTTCCTTGGCCATCTTTATTGATACAGGTTCAAATTCACCTAAGTATTGAGCGCAACACGCAGTTCTACCGCATGGTCCAACACCGCCAACTAATTTTGCTTCATCACGTACTCCAATTTGCCTTAATTCTATCCTAGTTCTAAATAACGCTGCTAAATCCTTTACTAACTCCCTAAAATCCACCCTTCCGTCAGCTGTAAAATAGAAAATAACTCTATTGTTGTCAAAAGTATATTCAACATCAACAAGTTTCATTTTTATTCCATGTTCTTCTACCTTTTGCTGACAGATGATAAGCGCTTCTTTTGCCTTTTTGATATTTTCCCTATGAATTTCAAAATCCTCATCCAGAGCTATTCTAATTACCTTTTTTAGAGGTGCGACTATTTCTTCATCGTTAACCATCTTGGGACCAATAACTACAAGTCCAAACTCCAGACCCCTAGCTGTCTCAACAATTACAAATTCATTGAATTTTACATCCATATCATCCGGGTCAAAATAATAGATTTTACCTGCTTTTTTAAATCTTACTCCTACTACTTTTACCATTTATATTATCCTCCTATATTGAGAAGCATTGTTTCTATAGATAATTGAAAGTTTACATTTCTACTTATATCTTTTTTGGCTTGTTCTACTCTTTCTATTATATCATTAATATTTTGAAAATCCAAAAAGGTTTCCTTTGATAAGATTGGCATTTTATCCTTATTTATGATTAAATTGCTATCACTGACAAATTTATATATCATTAAATCCCTAAACCAGAAAAGAATCAAGTCCAACACTTCATCAATATTTTCTTTGTTGCTATCAAAAAAATCTTTTGAATCAAAAGCTCGCACCTTATTACCTTTTACCAAGTCGTCAACGATATCTATAACTTCATCTCTTTTCAGAAAAAATTCATTTGAAGTTGACAGTTCTATCGATTTTCCTATTGACCCTTTTGTAAATTCAGCAATAAATCTTGCTTCATCTTTAGACTTATCATAATTATTTACTAAATAGTCAACAACTTTTGCAACTTCTATGGGATAAAACTTTATACTCATTGCTCTGGATAATATTGTGGGTAGGAGACTATTTGCATTGGAAGTAATCAATATGATAACTACATACTCCGGCGGCTCTTCCAGAGTCTTTAAGAGTGAGTTCATAGCTTCACGATTCATCTTATGACAATCGTTTATGATAAAAACTTTCCTCTTGGATTCAAAAGGAGCCATGGCAACATCCTTTATCAAAGCTTCAATATCACCTTTTTTGATTAATCCTTTTTTAGGCTCTAATAATCTAAAATCCGGGTGATTTCCTCTATCGAATTTGATACAAGAAGAGCATCTGTTGCATGGCTCCTGTTTTTGTTCTTCACATAAAAGGGTTTTGCCGAAGGCTTCTGCAGTCATCTTTTTCCCTAGGCCTTCTTCTCCTTCAAATAGAAAGCTATGACTTATAGTCCCGTTTTGTACTAATCTTTTTAGGGATTCTATATTTTTTTCATGGCCTATTATTTCCTTATAATCCATCATACCCTCCGGCTAAACTTTTACGTATTTATCGATGTCCATTATAAATAAATTTGCTCCTCCAACAGTTATTTCATTTTCTCCATCTTTGACTTTCTTGCTTATAACCTGTCCTTTTATAAGTTCCACTACCTCATCAACTTGAGTTTCCTCAATGCCGATTAAAAGAGTAGTGCTTCCTGATTTTAAAAATCCTCCGGTTGATGACAGCTTGGTAGCCCTTATCTTTTTTGTCATCAATGCCTTGACTACTTTATTTATATATTCATCTTGAATTATTGCTATAATTAATTTCATAATTTTCACTCCTTATAACAAGATTTCAATAAGATTTTGCAATTGCAAAAACCTCTCGGAAGTTTCAACGAGACTGAATTTCACCTCGTCATATCCTTATATGTTTTTCAACATCCAACACAAATACAGTTGCTCCTCCTACTTTTACTACCAGCGGATATGGAACATAAGTGTCTCCCGGCATTGTAACCGTCATCAATGATGTTGTAATCTCTCTGGTTTTACCATTTTCTTCTATGGTCTTTATAACTTCCTCAACCTGTGCCTCTTCCACGCCTATTAATAGCGTAGTATTACCTGATTTTAAAAATCCTCCAGTTGATGCTAATTTTGTTACTCTGTAGTCTTGTTCTGTCAAATCATCTAGTAAACTGGGAGCGTCTTGATCTTGCACTATTGCTACTATAAGTTTCATAAATATTACGCCTCCTTTTAAAATAGTAAGTTTTCAACTTCTATAATGCTTTGTCTAAGAACTTCATTTATAGATTTATCTGCATCTATAATCTTAATATTTTTCGGGTACTTTTTTAATAATTCCATATAACCCTGATATACTTTCCTGTGAAATTCGGCACCTTCCTGCTCCAGTCTATCCCCGGCTTCTTTAAGCATCTTTCTTTTTAATGTAAGCTCCGGGTCTATGTGAAAAAATAGAATTAAATCCGGGTAGATTCCCCTTAATCCAAAGTCATTGATCATCTTTACCTTTTCAATGCCAAGATCTCTTCCAACTCCTTGGTAAGCAAGACTTGATAATACAAATCTATCACACACTACTGTCTTACCTGATTCTAGGGCAGGCATTATTTTCTCATAAACGTGTTGCCCACGAGCTGCCGCATAGAGTAGGGCTTCTGTTTCCGGTCCCATATTTGTGTTTTTATTGTCTAATACAATATCCCTAATTTTTTCACCTATTACAGTGCCTCCCGGTTCTCTTGATATAATAAAATCTATGCCTTTACGTTCCAGATAATCACCAATTAAATTTAATATAGTGGACTTCCCGGAGCCATCAGGACCTTCTAAGGTAATGAACTTACCCCTCAATAGACAACAACTCCTTTACTCTATTACTACTGTATGGTCTTTATTATACCCCATTAGTCCAACTATTTCCATACCATTTTCTAATAAGAACATGATATGTTCATATATTTCCTTAGTTATTTCTTCACCCGGAACTATTAGTGGGATCCCGGGTGGATATGGAATAATAGGTGTCGCTGAAACTTTGCCTATTGCATTTTTCAATTCTAATTGTACCTTTTTCCCATAATAAGCATCTGCAGGTTTTATAACAATTTTAGGATTTGGCATCTTTATGCTTACTTTGTTTATTTCTTCATAAGGAGAGGTCTTTGCTAAATCTTCGATTGCAGACAACAATTTTTCATAATCTAAATCCTCATTCATTACAGATGTGAGAATCAGTGCATGATAATAATCTGACATTTCAAGTCTAATATTGTACTTAGTCCTCAATATACTTTTAATTTTAGTTCCCTTAATTCCATCTATACTTATTAATATCTTTGTATTGTCCTTATCATATATTGTTGGGTCTTCAGGATCCCCCGTAAATACATTTACCCTATCTATTGCATTTAATCTCTTTATGACTTCATCTATCTTGGCAAGACTCCATGTCAATCTCTTTCTGCCTTCTCCATCCATATATGCCGTAGCTATTTCATTGGATGCCGTAAATAAATAGGAAGGACTGGTAGTAGTATAGAGCTGATATCTATCTCGCAATTTATTTAAATCTATCCTGTCAGACCCGACATGAATCATGGATGTTTGAGTAAAACTAGGCAGTGTTTTGTGTGTACTATGAATTACTATATCGGCACCGGCTTGCAATGCAGGCATTGGCAGTTTGTCAGAAAAAGTCATATGGGGTCCATGGGCTTCATCAACCATTAAAATTCGATTGTGTTTATGAACTATTTCAGCTATCCTCTTTAAATCTGAACAGACACCATAATAATTCGGATAAGTGATTACTACTGCTTTAATTTCTTTGTCCTCACTCAATGCTTTATCTATGTCTTCCGGATACAGTCCTGTCAATACATTATATTTTTCATTGTAATTCGGATATACATAAACCGGATTTAATCTATTTAAAATTAGTCCATTATAAACAGATTTATGACAATTTCTTTGAATGAGTACCTTGTCACCCGGCTTGGTGATTGTTGCCATTGCAATGTATACACTTCCTGTAGAACCATTTACAGCGTAATACGTGGCCTTAGAGCCAAAGACTTTTGCTGCTAATTCTTGAGATTCTTGTATTATGCCTCTTGGTTCTAAGAGATAATCCATTCCCTCAGTTTCTGTCGTATCTATATAGGGTATATATTTCCCCCATTCAATAAGTGTATTTCTGTTTTTATGACCTGGCATATGAAAAGATACACTGTTTTCCTCCATTAAATTCTTTAGTGCATCAAATACGGGTGTCTTCATTTCCTGCCTCCTATTTTTCATATTATCATTTTTTCTTACTTATTATATATCACTGAAAAATATTTATAAACTATTATTTTTAATAATTTAAAATCAATTCACAATTCACAATCGACCCTTGGGTCGTCCTGCCGTGTACCCTTTGTAGTCTAAGGGTGATACGGACAGTATAAGCATTGCTTTCGAAGGATCCCCGCTTTTTAAGATAGTGAAGAGTGAAGAGGGAAAGATGGGTAATAGGGAATAGGTAAAAATTACTGGGGTCAAGCTTTGAGGCCTTTTAAAAGATAAGTAATAAGTAAAAGGTAGTAAGTAATAGATAAACCCTGTATCAATTTACAGGGTTTAGTTCTTTGCTTATATAATAGCTAAGTAGTATTCTTATTAAATTTTTATACTCATCATAGTCTTCATCATCTATAGAGACTGTTTCAAGTTTATTAAAGCACCTTTTGCACATATATATTCCAAAGATTCTATAACCTTCATTCTCATCCCCGCAAACTTTACAATACATAATCCCACCCCTTACCATAATAGCAATATAATTTTGATATCCTTTAATTATATTTTATTCAAGATAAGATATAAAGTGCTTGGCAAGGTGATTAAATTTTTAAATACTATTCTTCATCGTCTTCGGAAGCAGTATCAGCTACTTCAACATCATTTTCCACTTCTTCTTCAGTTTCTGCTTCTTCATCTCGTAGTGATGGTGCTGACAATGAACATACTACCATTTCCAAATCATTTAATATTGTTATATTTTCGTTACCCGCAATATCTAAATCCTTTACAAATTTCGGTGCATTAAATTCCATATTTTCCACATCTATTTCGGCAGCTTGTGGTATATCCTTTGGCAAACATTCAATTTCAACTTGGTCCAATAATTGCATTAATACAGACGGTTGAAGTTTTATATTGTCCCTATTTAATAGGACAATAGGAATATTCATTTTAAGTTTTTCGTCCATTTTTAATTCTTGAAAATCTACATGAAGCACTTTGTCCTTTAAAATATGCTTCTGTACTTCTTTAATAATTACAGGCACAGTCTCTCCTTCCAAATCTAAATCGATAATTGAAGTAGTCCCTGCAATTCTATAGGTTTTTTCAAACGCCATATTATCTACCATTACATGCTTTGTTTCTTTTCCTCTGCTATATATTACTCCAGGAATATAATTTTCTTTTCTTAATTGCTTTATTTTATTTGATCCGATTCCTGTTCTTAAGTCTACTTTCATCTTTATGCTCATCTTTAGGATCCTCCTTTAATCTGTTAATTATAATAATATTACCATAGTGCGAGAGTTTATGCAATCATTAGCAATTCACAACTTTTGGTTACAAAATCATCTGCGCTATGAGCAGCAAAACTACCCCGGGAACACCTAATATACCTACAATAAGTGCATTTAGAGGGTTAATTGCTATTGATAAACTAAAAATTCCCCCAATTAAGTTGAAAAAAAATAGAATTACACCTCCTATAAATCCATTGATTAATAACTTAATCAATAATTTTATAGGTATTACTAAAAGCATACCAACTATATATAATAATACTAGTCCGAGTAAAAACGCTCCTATGGTGTATAAATTAACACCCATAAAAATCCCTCCTTACTTCCTTATTATAATATAGGATTAACCTCTGAATTTATTCCTTTATTTTATCCAATTATTAAATTTAATGTACTTAACACTTTGTTACAGAAGAGCGATTTTACCTCATAAACTATTTTATATTTATCTAAAAAGTCTATACTAATGATGATGCCCCAATAAGGTTAATGATATAGCCATAACTATCATGCCAAGGATAACTCCATAAACCGATAAATGGTGATCCTCATATTCTTGTGACGTTGGTAACAATTCATCTATTGCTACAAAAACCATCGTTCCGGCAACTATGCTAAACAAGATTCCTATTATTAGATCATTAAACCCCTGTGAAAGTACCGCATATCCTAAAATCGCTCCAAGAGGTTGGCACAACCCTACTAACAGTGTATATAAAAACGCCTTTTTTCTGCTTCCTGTGGAATAATAAAGCGGAACGGAAATAGCAACACTAAGTGGAATATTGTGGATTATAACTGCGGCTGCTATGGGCAGTGCTAATGTAATATCTTTTAATCCTGCTGTAAACAATGCTAACCCTTCAGGTATATTGTGAACGGCGATTGCCAAGGCCGATAATACTCCAAGTTTTGATAGATGCTCTCCGTCATTATTGTGTCCTTCATGGCTATGATTGTAATTGTGGTCATGAAACCCACCTGCATATTTATGCACTATTATTTCTAAAATTGCAGTAATAAACATTCCACCAAAAAACCATACAATAGCTATTGAATGACCCCTTTCTCCCATATAATCTTCCAGAAGATGTATTCCCTCCGGAAGCATTTCCATAAATGAAACATAAATCATAATCCCTGCTGCAAAACTCAATGATAACGCCATAAGTCGTTTATGAGTATCATCTATAAAAAAGGATAATAAGCTTCCTAATCCCATGGACATTCCAACGATTAACGTTAGCCCCAGGGATAAAAATAAATTGTTCAAACAAATGCCTCCTTATATAAGCATACAATTCACTGTTCACTATTCACTATTATTTAGTATCTGCTTAATACATTTTTTTCTCTTAACTCTTTATACCCAAGAATGATTATCCATAATAGGGATATTGTCCTTAATATTGTAAATATAAATATTTTATTTTGATCTCCCGGTACTAAAGCAATTGGTTCCAAAAAAAGAATTGAAAAAAATATGCCTACCGGTACTATTTTATATTTTTTGTCATTAAACTTTCTGCCATGTAAGAATGTAACCATAATCAGCAACAATCCCATTAGACCTAAAGGAATAAGCCTTATTATTGCATAGGTCTTAGAGGTATTTAATTCGAACCAATCATTACCCGGCAATAAGCAAATAAATATTCTAATAAAACTTAATATATATATTGTATAGTCTAATCTTTTGTTTCGTTTCTTATGGAATCTAATATTGTATGCATTGTATAAAACTATAAAAAATAGGGTTATGGTAATAGAATACCCTAATCTGCCCCATCCGATTACCTTCAAATTATCTTCTATGCCGGTTGTTAGAATAGCATATAGTCTTGGGATTAGATAAATAGCATCTGCTATTCCTAAGCAATAGGACAAATTCCCAAATACCTTATAATACCAATTTCCAGGGGAATTGGTATGCATATATCTTCCTATAAGAAAAATTATAGTCAAGTAAGATATATATGTAATTGGTACAATAATCCGCTGTACAATTTGCATGATCTATATCCCCTTTCGGTAATACATTAATATTATACACCTTTAGTTTATATTTTATTGGTAAAAAAAGCAACACAACCTTTTTCAATTCACAACCTTTTCAATTCACAATGCACAATCGACCCTTGGGTCGTCCTGTCGTGTACCCTTTGTAGTCTAAGGGTGAGCCGGGCAGGATTAACCTAACTAATAGGCGCTGAGGATTCTCTTATTATGAATTTGTGGGGAAGAACAACCTTTTTATTATCTTTGCCTTTATTAATAATACCAAATAATATTTTAAATGCTTCCCTCCCAATATCATAGCAAGGCTGAGATATTGTCGTTATGTATGGATGAAACATTGTGGTATCATCTACATCGTCAAAACCTATAATGGTTAAATCCTCCGGTACTTTAATTCCAAGCTCTTTAGCCGCTATAATGGCTCCAAGAGCTATAGTATCCGAGATACAAAATATCGCTGTAGGTCGATTTTCTCCTTGAAGCAATTTATATGCGGCAGCTTTTCCGCTTTTAAAAGAATAATCAGCATTTGCAGATGCTATATAATCTTCTTTTAAATTTATGCCATGCTTTTCTAAAGAGTCCTTATACCCTTCTAATCTCTCATGTGTGGATATATAGTTGTTTGAACTGGTAATCGTAGCAATTCTCTTATGTCCCAAACTTATAATATATTCCATAACATCTAGGCTAGCTTTATAATTATCAATTGAAACCTTTGGTATATTTAAATCTTTTGTATATTCCGAGCAGTGGACTATAGGGTATTTGTCAGCATATTCCTTTAACCATAAAGAATCAATGTCTATTGATAGAAGAATCGCCCCATCTGCTTTTTTCTTTTTCAACATATCCAAACTCTCTTTTTCACGGGTTTCTTCTCCATTAGTATTGAATATCAATGCACTATATCCATATTCACTTGCAGCATCTCCTATTCCGCTTAAAATGTGAGCATAATATGGGTTCGTAATATTGGGTGCAACTATCAATATTACTCTTGTCTCGTTCCTACGCAAATTTCTTGCTGACATATTTGGCTCAAAGGAAAGTTTCTCTATAGCCTTGTAAACTCGCTCGTATGTCTCGGGTCTAACGGAACTATGATTGTTTAATACTCGTGACACTGTGGCAACAGAAACATTGGCTTCTTTTGCAACATCTGATATAGTTGTCATAATAACCTCCAAATTTATCCTTCTACGCTTTATGCATTGATATTACTGAATGTAATCCATTACATTTTAAATTAAAATAACTCATGTAATCCATTACATAAATATTATATTATTAAATTTTATTTTTGTCAACGTTTTCCGATGAAAAAATTTATTCAATTTACAACTACTTAAACTGAAATGTTCAACATAAAAAAGGTTTAGTGCTGCAATTGACCGAATACAAAGACCCCATAGTTTTAGTCTATAGGGTCTTTGTTCTCTAATTTTATAATTCTATTATGCTGATTTAATTTCATAATTTCTCACTGACTGTAATTTACATCTTTATGCTAATTATTTAAATATATTGTAAATTCCTCACCAACTTGCTTAAAATCATTATTCATTCTCCCACTTTTTTCAGGGAACTTTGTTGCATATGGTGTTAAAGATATGGATTCTATACCATCAGATAAATCTCCTTTTATATCCTCATATTTGAACACCATTTCATCCTTATTTGATCTGCTGAGATAGAATACTACTTCGTTTCCTAAATTATCGGAGCCTCTCAGCTCAACATCATAATCATTTCTTCCTTTACCATTTATCTTTCCTATGATTTTTTGTGATACAGGATTGTATCTATATTCATTTAGAGAATATTGAATTCCATCTATATTAAATTGATATTCTAGAGGAATTACATTGGTATTTGCATTTAATTCTTCGCCGTTTGCAGTAAATTCAAATTCCCAATTTCCTTTAATCCTCTCTTCCTTATCTTTTAAGTGGTAGTTTATTTCATCTATCTTGATTCTTATATCTATATCTGAGCTTGTATCTATGTCCTTAACATCAATGTAGTCAGCTGCAAAATATA
>ENA-UOOK01001775-UOOK01001775.1-fermentation-metagenome-genome-assembly--contig:-NODE-1775-length-27972-cov-28.222051_pt1 | contig 27972 bp, 25 predicted proteins | sample MGYA00245777_ERZ724023 | MGnify/ENA primary metagenome ERZ724023 (study PRJEB28704, sample SAMN03018312) | fermentation metagenome | biome: anthropogenic terrestrial biome; feature: soil... | reverse complement strand
CCCGTGTTCACCGCGAGTTCTTCCGTGATTATCCTGCAAAATTTGATCTGCGCGACCCTGGCAAGATCTTCATGGCCGAATATGCCAAATTCATCGAACAGAAGAACGAGTACCTCGGCTCAGCCGGTCAGTTGCCTTCCGTCCGCGAATTTTTGAAAGCATAGCTAACACAAATTTCTGCTCACAAGGGAGGTCTCCATGACCTCCTTTTTTGTTCTATGCTCAACGAACCGGCTGTTATAAACTATTCTCTGTTCTCTGATGCTGATATAATTGCTTATTTAAAAGAGGAGTACTACCATGACCGAAGAAAGCCTAACCAAAACCAACTTTATTCGCGATATCATCGACGAACACAACCGCACCGGTCGCTTTGGCGGGCGTGTCCACACCCGTTTCCCACCCGAACCCAACGGTTACCTTCACATCGGGCATGCCAAAGCCCTCGTCATCGATTTCGGAATGGCAGAAGACTATGGTGGGCTCACCAATCTGCGTTACGATGATACCAATCCTGTCAAGGAAGACGTCGAATTCGTCGACGCTATCAAGGAAGACATACACTGGCTGGGTTTCGATTGGGGCGACCGTGAATATTACGCTTCTGACTACTTCGAGCCCCTCTACGAGATGGCAGTCAAGTTGATCAACAAGGGCAAAGCCTATGTGGACGAGCTTTCTGCTGACGAAATGCGCGAATACCGCGGCACTCTTACCGAACCTGGCAAAAACAGCCCCTGGCGTGATCGCCCTATAGCTGAAAACCAGGATCTCTTCAAGCGCATGCGTGCTGGAGAATTCCCCGATGGCAGCCTGACTCTGCGCGCCAAGATCGATATGGCCTCGCCTAACATGAATATGCGCGACCCGGTCATGTACCGCATCATCCACACAGAGCATCATCGTACCGGCAACAAATGGTGCATTTACCCCATGTACGACTTTGCCCATGGTCAGTCTGACTCGTTGGAGTGTATCACGCACTCCATGTGTAGTCTTGAATACGAAAATCACCGACCTCTCTACGACTGGTTCCTCGATGAACTCGAGATTTTTCATCCGCAGCAGATAGAATTTGCCCGTCTCAACCTGACCCACACAGTCATGTCCAAGCGTAAATTACGAAAATTGGTCGAAGAGGGCCACGTCGCTGGCTGGACCGATCCGCGTATGCCCACCCTGGCTGCCATGCGCCGGCGCGGTTACCCACCCACCGCGATTCGTGAGTTTATCGACACCATTGGTGTGGCTAAGGCAGACAGCTTTGTCGAAGTCGAACTGCTTGAGCACATCGTCCGTGACCAGCTCAACCTGACCTCGCCGCGTCGTATGGCAGTCCTCGAACGACTTAAAGTGGTCATCGATAATTATCCTTCTGACCTGGAAGAAGAATTCGATGTCCCGGATTTTCCGCAGGACCCTGAAAATTCTGCCACCCGCAAAGTGCCTTTTGGTCGAGTGATCTATATTGAACGCAGCGATTTTGAGGAAACCCCTCCACCCAAATATTTCCGTCTCTCACCCGGACGCGAAGTACGGCTCATGAACGCCTATTACGTTACTTGCACCGGCGTGGTGAAGGATGAACATGGCAATCTTCTTGAAATTCATTGCAACTACGATCCCGAAACTCGTGGCGGCATGTCGCCAGACGGCCGCAAAGTCAAAGGCACCATCCATTGGGTCGCTGAAAACCATGCCATTGATGCCGAATGCCGTCTTTACGAGCAGATGTTCGCCAATGAACATCCCGAAGATCTGCCTGAAGGCGAGACCTTCATGGACTACTTTGATCCGGACTCCAAAAAAGTGCTCATAGCCAAGCTGGAACCCTCACTAACAGAGGCAAAGGTTGGTGAAGTCTTCCAGTTTGTGCGAAATGGTTATTTCACACTCGACAGCGAAGACTCCAAACCAGGCGCCCTAATATTCAATCGCACCATCGGTCTGGTCGATAGCTGGGCGAAAGTGCATAAATAACGATTAGCAGTCGATTGTGCTGGTGTTTTGCGAAGCACCCTTATGCGTGTTATGATGTTGGCAAACAGCACAGAGGATTTGACCGAAGGTCTCTAACCAAATAACAGACCCACCCCCTTCTTAGAAAGGGGTGGGTCTTGTAAAACTTTTACTCTTCCCTGTTCATTGCAACAGTTACTTATTGATCAGCGGCAAACTTACTGGGTATTCGTAATCGATCCGGATACCTCGCAAATTCAGATTTGATGACTCATTACCCGGAATACCAACCTCCACCCAATAGGCAAAACTCTGATTATCGATTACATCTGGAGAGATCGTGGTATCTTCCATGACCCGGTTGTTGGCTTCTGCACCTGAAGTTACAAGATATGCCAGATTCGGAAGCAAGTAATCGTCCATGCTTATTCCGGCAAGTATTACCCAAATATTTGACGTGGCACTGTTATCAAAGTAATAAACAACCACTTTTGTGATTTTTGCGCCATGGGGAAGATTAACTGCAGCTTCATAGTAATATTCAGCAGTTCCAGGGTTGTAAAGCGCTCCACCACCGATACCAAAAGAATATGGCCATTCAGAAAACATCGGTACAAAAGCTGTAGGGTGGATCATAACAAAACCAGGACCACCAGGAACTGCTGCGTTTGTTCCAGCGTTTTCCAGAGTATTTCCTTCGCCAGGAGAGGTTGTTCCATTGTCGATGCCAACTTGTGCACCCACAGGTATTCCCACCGAGGTGAAGATCAAAACAATAGCAAATACTGCTACGAGCAGCTTTCTTGTGTTTTTCATTGGAATCTCCTTTTCTTGATTGATTGTGATACTAAAGATTTAGTCTTACGACAAACAGTATACGAAATTAGCAGGAAAAAAACAAACATAATTCACTCCGCTTTGATGGATCTTGGCTGCAATCTCTTTTTTACCCCCCTCTTGGGCAATGCTTGAAGTTTTCCGTCAGAGTTTATGAGTTGTGGATGTCGGCCTACTTGGGTAACTATGGATGTTGCTATTTTTTGTTGTTATCCTATAAACAGCACCGCTCAAGAGGGAGTCCTCGGACTAGCGGAATCATCTTCATGACATACCTCTGTTTCATCTGGAACTGGACTGACTGGACTGTCCTGCTTAAGGATGCCTGCCACATCATAGTTGAGACATACCTCAACTCTACAGGAACTCCTTCGCCAGGATATGGTTTTTCCGAATTTATGTTTTGCCATCATAGTATAATTTCGCCACGCATAAGATTGGCTCCCTTCTTGGGTGATGCAAGTACTCAATAGTGATATCGCAAGGTCTGGCAAATGGCAGTTGTTTCTGAAAATACCACCCATAACAATTCTGGGGAACCTCAAATCCTGGTCATCGGTGATGCCTTGATTGATCATCAATACTGGATCGAGAGCATGCCAAAACCGGGTGAAGACACCATCATTCTCTCCACCTCCAAAAATGTCGGCGGTTCCGCCGCAAACACCGCCATTGCCTTAGCCTGGTTGGGTGCACCAGTAAAATTCTGCGGCACAATTGGTCGCGATCTCAATGGCGACCTTATCCTTGATCAAATGCGAACTGTCGGGGTTGACACTTCTGGCATTCAATTTGGCGAGGTCACCGGCTTTACGATCACCATGATCGATGCCAGCTCAGAGCGCACCATGTTTTCATACCGCGGTGCCTCCTCCAATCCCCTATCGGTTGGACCCGATCTTGTCAAGACCATCCGCAACACAAACGTTTTACTCACCTCCGGCTACCAATTGCTCTATCCGGACCAGGCTCAGGTTGTACTTGCTGCTGCAGAATTCGTTCACGCGCAAGGCAACCTTGTCGCATTGGATCCTTCCCCCCTCATCGGGGATGTCTTGCCAGAAATTCGTGCTAGGATTCTGCAGCTTACCGACATATTGCTTCCCAATCGCCGTGAATTAGCCATTCTGACTGGGGAAGAGGACCCCTCCATCGCCCTCGAAAAAGCTTCCGCATTGACCAGTTGTGTCGTTGTCAAGCTTGGGGAGAAGGGCGCCTGGATGTCGATCCGGAAGTGTTTTCAATTCATTGATGGTCGACAAAATTCTGAAGACCAAACCTTCCAGGCTCCGGCAGTGCCAGTTCAGGCTGTTGACACTACAGGTGCAGGCGATTCTTTCAACGCCGGTTTTCTGGCGTCATTCTTGCGTGACGAACCCCCCCAAAACTGGCTCAACTCAGGTAATAGTTTGGCAGCCGAGGTGGTTAAGCATAGTGGAGCTGTATCCATGTTTTGTTCACCGTCTCAAACCTAAGCCGCTTAATAGTAAATAAATATCAGGAGATCAAAATGAAAAACAATCCGCTCGTGGACATTAAACCCGAAGTTCAAACCGCACTTGATTCAGGCAAGGCAGTGGTTGCGCTCGAATCGACCATTATTTCGCACGGTATGCCTTACCCACAAAACATCCAGATGGCGAAGAAAGTTGAGTCCATCATTCGCAGCACAGGCGCCGTGCCTGCCACCGTTGCCATTATGAACGGCAAGATAAAAATTGGGCTCACTGATGAAGAGTTGGAAGTATTCGCCAGTTCTAAAGGTGTGGCAAAAGTTTCCATACGTGATTTCCCCGGCATCATCGCCCGCAAACAGCTCGGCGCTACTACCGTCGCCTCCACCATGTATTCCGCTCATTTAGCCGGCATCAAGGTTTTTGTCACCGGTGGCATCGGAGGAGTTCATCGTGGTTTTGAAGAAACCATGGATGTCTCCGCTGACCTGGAAGAGCTTGCTCAGACTGATGTGGTTGTGATCTGTGCTGGGGCTAAAGCCATTCTCGACCTTCCCCGCACCATGGAATACCTCGAAACCAAGGGAGTCCCTGTCATTGGATATAAAACCGATGTGTTGCCGGCGTTTTTTACTGCCAAAAGTGACATCAAGCTGGTAGAAAGAGCTGATTCGCCGGAAGAAATTGCCAAAGTTATCGTTGCCAAAGATCAGCTGAATCTGCGTGGAGGAATGTTGGTGGTCAATCCCATTCCTGAAGATTATTCTCTCGACCATGAATTTATCGATAATGTCATTGAAGATGCTGTCCAGGCTGCACAGGAGCAGGGCGTTTCGGGCAAGAACATCACCCCCTTCCTGCTCAGCGAAATCACGAAACGAACAGAAGGCAAGAGCCTCGAAGCCAACCTGCACCTTGTCTACAACAACGCCCTGGTCGGAGGGCAGATCGCCGTTGCTCTCGAGAAATTAACGAAACAACAGTAATTTCTAAGCGAACAACGCTTAAGCTAAATTTATCTGAGTTGAGAGAGTCAGAACGAGCCAGCCTGTTAGGCTGGAATTCAGCCTGACTCTTTTGTTCAACCATGCTAAAGGCTGTGGTAAAATCTAATTCCAATCAGGGCCTGTAGCTCAATGGCGGAGCAGGCGGCTCATAACCGCTTGGTTGAAGGTTCGAATCCTTCCGGGCCCATCTTTTGACCATGAGGTCAAGGAATTGTGACAAATTTACTGCGAATTTATCGGGGTACAATTGATTCAAAATTTGATAAATGGGAGGTGTTTTGGTGTTATCGGGTTGGGAATATATTGTCTCCAAGCAAATTCAGTGGGCTAAGAATAATAATATTCCATTAACTGGTAGTAAAGGTGAGAGGGGTCGTGCTACTTACACTCATGATCTAAATCAAAATCTGTTTGAACCTCTTCTCGAGGAAAATCAAAAACGGTTTGAAGATGGCAACGGTCACGAAGTTCAAGGTTCTTTGGACGCCCCAGCAAAGATGCAGGCCTTGCATTCATCGTCAGCCCTGGGAGTAAATATATTTCAGTATTGGCAGAAAAGAGGATTGCTCAAAGAAATTGCCTCGGCTTGCGGTTTCTGTAACCGTAACAGCAATTATTCGGAAAGCATCGTTTTTGAGGACAAATATCCAATCGATACAAAATTTGTCATTCCCCCAAATATCGATGTTGTATTTCATAATTATCTAACTTTGCCTGATGAATTGTATGCGGTTGAGTGCAAATTCTCTGAAGCATACGTGGGAAGACCGCATGGTGGTCTTAAGTCAGAGTATCTTGATGAAGAAGATCTGTGGACTGACTTACGTGCCCTTAATAAATTAGGTTGGGAAACAAACATTGATGCTAAACGATATTCCTATCTTGATGCCGCACAACTAATTAAACATATATTAGGATTGAAAGCATATATTCGAAGTAAACGTTTCAAGTTGCTCTATTTGTGGTATGACGTTTTGGGATACGATGGAGCAAAACACAGGGCTGAGGTCGAAGATTTTACCAAGATCGCTCAATCGGATGGAATCAACTTCCTTGCAATGACTTATCAAGAACTTATTACCAATCTTGATAGAGACCATCGTGCTGAACATTCTGAGTACATAAAATACTTGACTGAGCGATACATCTAAACTTTCAGTTGGCTCCATATTTTATGCAACAAATAACCCACAACAATCACTTTGTTCCTCAATTCTATTTAAGACAATGGAGTGATGATGGGATTTATATATGGTCATATCGCAATTTGGTTTCTCATGAAAAGGTACCGGAATGGCGTCTTCTCCCAATTAGTGGAGTAGCATATCAGCGTGACTTGTATACAACTTCCATTAATGGGGATGAATGTGATGAATTTGAAAAATGGTTAGAACGAGAATTTGAAAACCCAGTTCAGGAAAGCATCAACAAAGTTTTGAAGGATGAAAGCTTGTCAACTTTAGACTGGGAACGCTTAGCTTCATTCTTAGGTGCTCAAGATGTTAGAACCCCATTAAGTTACGTAGAAACAACAGAACGCTGGAGAAAGACATTGCCGCAATTAATGCAAGGTGCATTGGAAAAATCTATTAAAGAACTTGAGCAGGCACGAAATGATGGTGAAAAACCTCGCCTATGTTCAGAGAATAACGAATTTTTCAATGGCGTATTTGATGTCCAAATCCATCGAGCCAGCGAGACAAATGAGAAGCAAGGTTCCATAGAAGTAAGGGTTGTTGCTGGGCGAGTACTTTGGCTAGAGAGTCAGAAAATGTTGTTGACAAAAACGGTAGAAGAATTAAAAAAGCACAAGTGGAGCATAGTTCACCCAGAACAAGGTTATCAATGGTTTACGTGTGACCATCCCGTTGTAAAGTTAAACTATTATGTTAACGGTAAATACGATTTAATGGGTGGATGGGGAAATATTGGGACAAACATATTTATGCCCCTTTCTCCACGCCATCTACTTTTTACGCAGATTGGATATGAGTTTCCAGAACGATTTACGCTACCCACCGAGCTAACTAATCAGTTTCAGAAATTCATTGCCGAAAGGTCTATGAGATGGATTTTTTCCCATAAACCTGAAGGAGTAGTGAGCAAGTTACGTCCTCGTCATATTAACCATGAAGCATTTTGTCAAGAATCAGAACAGTGGAAAAGGTGGCATGAAGAACAAAGCAAATCAGAAAACAACAAACGCTCCTAATTAAGCGTTCATTTGACGTTGAGAGTTCTGGCGCGATTACAAACCTTTTTCTTTGCCACGACATTTTTTTAGTTAGTCTGCGTTCCGCAGCCTGCTCCAGCACGGGTAACGCAAACCGTTAGTCACCGAAACAAATGCTGAAAGGTAGTTATGTCAAAACGACCATTGCCTGGAAGATGTGTTCATTGCCTTGGATACTTCGATGTCTTGACTTGGGATCATGTACTACCGGAATCGTGGTATCCGAAGGGAACGAACGAGCAGGAGAAATGGGAAGTCCCGTCTTGTGATCTTTGCAATAAAAGACTTGGTAAAATCGAAGAAAACCTTCTAATAAAACTTGGGCTATGTCTTGACCCTCAGGAGTTAGTGTCGCTTGGCATACCCGAAAGAATCCTTCGATCTCTAAACCCCGAGTTTGGGAGAAATGATCGGGACCGAAAGTTTCGTCAAGCTAAAAGAGAGAAAGTGCTTAGAGGAATAAAGATCTTCCAGAATCTACCGCAACAAGGGATATTCCCGAATTTTGGGCCGCTGCCCAATCAAGAGTATAAAGAGTATCCTTCTGTTTTATTGGAACAAGAAGATATTAAGAAATTTGCAGAAAAGATTGTCAGAGGAATTGCATATATTGGTGGAAAATCGTTTATTGATGAAACCTATGAGATTGAGCCTCTTGTCATAGATGAACAAGAAGCAACCGAATTGAAAATGATGGTGGACTCGACTGCCACTATCTTTGAGAGAAGGCCCGGGTTCATGGTAAAGAGATCGTTGGTCGAAAATGATAAAGTTGCTGGGATATACTTCCTCGAAATCTGGGGACGATTTAGGATGTATGTGATAGTTGCACCAAAGGACTTGGACAAAACACTCCTCGGTGCCTGACAGCGGCTCCACCTGATCCCCTTCAGCATGGGGATGCGGCGATCATTTGGCAGAAAAAGTGATTTTTGGCATTGTTGTTTTACACAAATCGGTGACAAGTGAGCCAAACCGTTTCAATAGATTGATTTATAGCCGATTTGAAATAAGGCCTTTATCCGCTTGGTTGAAGGTTCGAATCCTTCCGGGCCCATTCTTTATTTAACTGGAACAGAATCTTTGTTTTCAACCGCCTGCAAATTGACAGTCATGAGAATCATCACCGATCGATTAATCTTGCGAAGATTTTCTGAAAAAGATTTGATGGATCTTTTTGAATACCTTTCCGATTCAGAAGTGGTTAAGTTCGAACCGTACCTTCCAATGACCCTGGAAGAGGTTGGGGCGGAGTTGAACCGAAGGATCCAGTCGGACGAGATGGTCGCAGTCGAGCTGAAATCCAGCAGCAAGCTGATCGGCAATATCTATCTTGGGAAAAGAGAAAACAATGCACTTGAGCTCGGTTTTGTTTTCAATAAAGATTACTGGAAGCAGGGTTTTGCCAAAGAAAGTTGCACAGATCTGATTCATGAAGCGTTTTCCGATGGCACAGACAGGATCTTCGCAGAATGCGACCCGGAGAATCGAAACTCCTGTCAGTTGTTGGAGAATCTGGGTTTCAGTTGCATCGCTCACCTGGAGAAAAATGTCTTCTTTTGGAGAGATGCTAATGGCGAGCCAATCTGGAAAGACACCTATGTCTATTCTCTGGAAAATCCGGGCAAACCTCAATAAATTTCGGAAAAGAATCCTGATCAAGGGTCAGGTTTTTCCTCTATATACTGATTGACCTTTTCTCCAATTATTTGGTGAAAGCAAGTATGCTGTTTCCCGTTTAATTCAGGCGATACAAACCCCGTAAATCGATTTGGCTTTTTGCTATAATCGAACATGGTATTATAAAAAATAATCAAATATTCGAGGGAATTTATGAAAAAGACAAACTCAATCAGCATCATCGTACTGCTTACCTACCTTGCCATGGTCATTGTGAACGGACTTGCGAACGCGCTGCCGATCAATGGCATGATCACCGGGGATATTTCGGATTCTTATCCCAATCTGTTTGCTCCCACTGGCATCACTTTCATTATCTGGGGTGTGATCTACCTTCTGCTGGCAGCCCATACCGCTTATCAACTCGGTCTTTTCCGCAAGGGTGAAGAGGTCAAAACCGCTCTCTTGAAAGATGTTGGCACCTTATTCTCCATCTCATCCCTGGCGAACGCAGCCTGGATCTTCGCCTGGCACTATAAAAATATTCCGTTATCTACAGTGTTCATGCTTATCATCCTGGTGAGCCTGGCGCTGATCACCATCCGCATCAATAAAGAGCAGTTGACCAGGAACGAAAAATTCTTCATTCGCCTGCCTTTCAGCGTTTATTTTGGCTGGATCACCGTGGCGGCCATTGCCAATGTGACCACCCTCCTGGTGTACCTCCTGGGTTCACCCGTGAATTTACTGGGTCTCTCAGAGCAGATCTGGACGGTCATCATTCTGTTGGTCGGCTTGCTGATCGGCGTGGCAACCACGCTGAAGTTCCGGGATGCTGCTTATGGGTTGGTGATCGTCTGGGGTTATCTCGGCATCCTCATCAAGCACCTGATGAATAAACCCCTGCCCGATGGCTTCAACTCCCAATACCCGGCTGTGATCGTCACCGTTATCATCAGCATGGTAGTCCTTTTAGCAGCTATTATTCTCAGCCAGTTGAAAGCAAAAGAAGCCAAATAGTTAACAAAACCACGCTTTTAGCGGGAGGTAGTTTTGCCTCCCGTTTTTTGTTTCCACTGCTGAAAATTCATTGAAAATAAACCTGTTATCAGCCATTTATTGCTAATTGAGTGTTCGAATCCTCTCAATCCCTTTTTTTTGCATATGGAACATGGCATTTTGATCGTATTATTGCGAATATCACCCAATTATATTTTTATATGACTTATAATATTTATACTAACAAATATTCGGAGGATAATAATGGGTTATATTGAAAAAAGACTTGCTAATGATGAGACTATTATTTATCGAGCAAAAACTTCCTGGAAAGTACTAATATGGCCGATGGTTCTACTCATATTAATTAATTGGTTGGCTTCAAAAGTTCATCCACTCTTTCTCTTCTTTACTATCATCCTTAGTGTAGTCTTGATCATCCAAGTAATTCTTATTATCATCACAACCGAATTTGCACTTACTAATCGCAGAATAATTGCTAAGAGAGGTGTAATTCTCCAACACTCTTTGGAAATCCTACTGAAACAAGTGGAAAGTATTGCAGTTTCGCAGCCTCTGGTCGGCAGAATTTTTGGATTTGGAACTGTGACTGTCAATGGAAGTGGTGGAACGCAAGAATTTTTCAAATCCATCGATAATCCAATGGAGTTGCGACGACAAGTTAACGATCAGATTTCGGAACAATCAATTTGATTTGTAATTTTCGATCGCAGCCCGCGCTGGTCCGGATTGAACTCAACCGCATTCCTTGGCTAGGGTAGAGGTTATGACCTGCTATTAGGTTCCGTAAATTTCCGCGCACTCACTTTCCTTGAAACTGTACGGGAAAAATTGTGATGGAGCTGGCTGATAAAATCCGATTAATCGTTCATACCTATCCTAATTTATCGAACCCCAAGTGCTCTGCATCAGGGTTTCATGATCCCTGACAGGAGGTTACCTATGAAAACTATTGAGACAGCCAGAGATATCCTTCCGCCTGGTCAGAAGGCGGTGGTCTTTTTTACCCGTGGTGAAAAACTGGAAATTCGCAAAGATGGTACTGGCAGCATTGGAAACTATAAAACCTCTACAACCAGGCTGGATGAAATGGATAAAGTAATTGTTTACTTGAAAGAAGAGGTAAACAAGGCGCGCATTTTTGTTGGCGACTACGAAGCCAATTCACCTTCGCCGCAAAATAATCGGCGCATCATCCACTTCTCGCACCTCAAAGAAATCGGCTCAACGGATTCTCATTGGCAGGTTTTCAGCCACTCCCGGCAAAGCCCGTTTGTTTATATTTAGGAGAGTGCAGGGAACTGGGATCTGGGAACAGGGAACAGAAAACAGGGAGCAGGGAACGGGGAACAGGAAACAAGAAAAAGGCAGATTGCAACGCTTCGCTCGCAATGACAGAAAATTTGTCATCCTGAGCCTTCGTTGTGAAGGATCTGGTAGGTTGTTTGGGTAAGATTCTTCGCTTTGCCCAGAATGACAGATTAAAGGCAGCTTGCCACGCTTTGCTCGTAATGACAAATAAAGCAAAAGGCAGATTGCCACAGTCGCTACGCTCCACACTCCGTGCGCAAGCAGTCACAATGATAGATAATCGGCGCAGATTGCCGCACTTCAATATGAACTATTTCCAGAACGGGACAAACCACATTCCCTACAGCAAAAGCATTGACCTATTGCGAAGATTCGTTCGATCGTGAACGAAAACGCAATATTCCGTAAGTCAGAGGGCAAACTATTCAGGCATTTCCAGGCCGCCGGTCGCAGCCATCCAATCCACGATCGTTTCGACAGCCCTGGGAACGTTATTGTCACTGATGTCCAATTTAAGGGTGGGCAACTGAGAATGGCTGACAAGCTCCTCGAGCACTTCTTGTTCCCGATGAAAAAGATCCAGGTTGTCATATTGACCTGGGTTGCCAGAGACCTTCAGGCGCTCCTCGCGGGCAGCCGCGAATGATTCCGGGGTGCGGGTTAAAAATATGAGACGGAAATTGAGCGGAAGCAAACGCTCTTCCAGCCACGAGAAATCATAACGTTTTCCGTAAATCAGCCATTGATACATTTGCGTTGAAATATGAAAACGATCGACGACCCAGGAGTAATAGCGGTTCAGTTCGAACAGGCGTAGCCAGGTCTCGTATGTCTCCAATGCCTGGGCTTCCTCCTCGGGAGAAAAGTTGATCAAGCCCCGCCCCCAGGGGTAATTGGTGAAGGTGCACCATTCCGCCGAAATGAGGGGTGAATGATAGCGGTATTTGCGTGGACCAGTGAAACGGGGATGATCGTTCAGTTCGAAAGCGATTTCCGTTTTGAAGGTCAACCGGGTACCTTCCAGAATAACTTTTGGGGTTAATTTTGACATTTTCACCTCTTTTATAAGTATTACTATTTTAAACCACGGTGACCCAGAAGGTAAAATAGTTTAACTGATCAAGGAGGAATGGATGAGCAAACTGGATACAAGCGAACTTGAGAAATTTATTGTCAAAGCCAAAACCAATAGTTATATGGGCGGGGGACAGAAAAGCCTGGCGTACCGCCCGCATTCTCACGATCTGCAATTTCACGAGGGCTCTTTTGCCTACCTGGATAGTTATTTTGGAGGAACGGATTTTTTGGGACAGGAAGTGGTCTATTATCAAGGGAAACCAGTCTGGGCGATGAATTATTACGGGCGAATCTTGAACGCTGATTTGTTTGACAGCCAGACCACAGGAGAAATCATCATGGAAAGCTTGGGCAAGCTTTATCAGGAAGGAAGATTCTTGGGCGGTTTTGAATATGAAACACCGCTTGGGACTTACTTTGATACAAATGAGGGCGATGTTCGTTCCTTTAGCGGGCTGGAATGGATCTTGGTTCAGGGCCAGAAGGTGTACGAACTGGTTTATCACGGAGGGTTGGTCAAAGAATAGCTGTTAGGTAAGAGCTTACAGGGAAAAGAAAAAGCAGATTACCGAGGTCGCTGCACTATCTCGAAATGATGGAGGCGGTGAGTTATTAGCTAAGAGCTAATGCGCTATAATTCAGCCATTCTCAGGGTTTAAAGGAGCGAATTATGGGTGCAGATGTGGTTGTTGGTGGATTTTGGGGGGATGAGGCAAAGGGGCTGGTGAGCGCGTGGCAAAGTTATCGCAATCATTCCCTGGCGGTCTTCCGCGGTACGGGCGGCGCAAACCCCGAACACGGACTTTTCTTCAACATTCACTACATCAAGGTCAACCAGCTGCCGCTTGGTTTCATCTTGCAGGGCAGCCAGATCGGGCTTGGTCCTGGCACGGCAGTAGATCCCCAAAAGTTCCTCAAAGAGGTGCAACGCTTTCGCCTGAGTTCCGAACAGGTCAAGGTGGACTACCGCTGCCCGATCATTACCCCCGCCAACATCCAGGAAGAAATCGACAGCGCCAGCATGAACGCGATCGGCAGCACCAAGAGCGGCACTGGCATCGCCTTTTCGCATGCCGTACTCCGCATTGCACCCCTGGCAAAAGATATCCCCGAACTGGAGCCGTATCTGGCGGATGTGCCGGCAATGGCAAACCAACTGGCAGATGAGGGGAAGATCTCACTCGAAAGCACCCAGGGCACCTTTTTATCGCGCTACCACGGTGAATATCCCAATGTCACTTCCGTGGATGTGACCACACCCTCGGTGATCGCCGGGGTGGGGCTTAATTGGCGCAAGGTCGAGAATGTGATCGTCTGCGTCAAGGCACTGCCTACACGTGAAGGCACCGGGTCGATGGGTGACGTGGAGGAGTTTTCTGAGCAAGAGATGCGCGAACGCGGGATTTTGGAATTCAGTTCAATCGTTAACCCGCAGACCGGTAAACCACAAATCAGGCGGAAGGCAAAAGGCATCGATTATTCGCTGCTCAACCGCATCATCATGCTCAACGGTGCCAACCAGATCGCGCTTACTTTTTGCGAACAGGTGGACCCGGAGATCAGGGATGCCACGCGCTGGGCGCAGATGACCCCGAAGATCAAGAACCTGGTGGCGGATGTGGAGCGGCATACAGGCGTGGAAGTGACCTTGCTGAACACTGGCAAGGAATGGTCCAGCATGGTCAGCAAAGCGGATGACCTTCCCCTGGTTACGCCCGAATTGAACAACCGGCTGGCATCCTACATTTGAGAGTAGGAAACAGAGATCAGGAAACAGGGAACAGGGAATCGCTGATAGCATATAGAAACGAAAAGGAAAATTTCTTTACGAAGTACACTTCGTGTTGCTGCGCTTAGGATAACAAGGCGAGTTGACAGCTGAAAGCGATAAAAATAGGTACCTTTATCAACGTTTCTTGATCTCTCACCCCCCTACCCCCCTCTAAAGAGGGGGTGGTAAGTTTTGCTATGCTGGTAACTACTGGTTCATCGAATAAAAATGAGTTTGCTACCTCAGCTATCATTCCTCTTTCACATCTGGCTCCTTTTCCATCTAAAGGCGGGACGGGAGCAGTGAAGAGGGCGTGGTAAGATTTGCTCAGCTTTTTGTCATCATGCTCTGATTTGTGATTCGACCCAAGCCTGACCTTCCGGGGTGAGGACGCGGATCTCTTGGCCATCACGACCGAATTCATTGTAGTCCAGCCCATAACCAACCACAAACAGCGGTTCAATGAAGAGCCCTACGTGACGCACTTCAGGCAGATGACCGAAACCATTCAGTCCCACACTGCGCCATTTGATGTTGGCAGGCCGTTCTTTGAACAGGAAGGTGCAGATATTGCGCTGGGCAACACCATGCTGATCGAGATAGTTGCACACACGCAAAATGGTCTCAGAAGTATCAATGATGTCTTCCACGATCACTACCAGGCGGTCTTTGAGGACGGGGCCTTTATAGGGGAAGATATTGACCTCGCCACTGCCCTCGGTACCTTCATAGATATGGTGGGTCTTCAGCCAGGCACTCTCGTAAGCGAAGCCCAGGTTATCCAGCGCTTTTGTGAGGTCCTGATGGAAAGGAACTGCGCCATCGCGCAGGCAGAGCAAAATCGGCAACTGATTTACATAATCTTTGCCGTAATAGAGCTCCTTCGCCACGCGCTTAACCGTAGATTGGATTCTATCTGCACTGGCGACGACATCTCCAAGATATTCTTGAGGTATTGAAAGGGCTTCCATATTGCTCCATTATTACTAAAATGCACAAAAAAAATTGGTGACCCCCAGTGGGGGATTTTACACCAATTTGAGTCCCGAAAGACTCCAAACAAAGGAATATTTTACCGTATTTTTTAATCCAGGAAAGAAGAATCTGGGTCGCTTGCGCAGAATAAACAGAAAGAACTTTTCGCAGCCTACTCGCGATGTCACGTCATCAATATCATTCCTAGAGGTGCAAAAAAGACTGAAAGATGAGTAAACCCGCCAATCCTCTTTTCTCTGCATCTCCTCATTGTGATTTTCTTACAACTGACATTGGTAAATATTAGAGATTATTTACAGAGATTAACACTGAACAAAACTTATATTTCCATTTTAGTTCCCTTATAATAAGACGCAGTAGTAAATTTAGAAGCACAACCGGAAAGATTTTCAGTTGGAAGGAAAAGGATTTTAGATGAGGCAAACAGCAATCGTCGCGGGGGGTTGTTTTTGGGGAATAGAGTCACGTTTTCAGAAATTGGCTGGAGTGGTGGACACTGAGGTAGGTTATACAGGTGGGCAAACTGAAGACCCAACCTATCGGCAGGTTTGCCAGGAAATTACCGGGCATGTTGAGGCAGTCAAAGTTGAATTTGACCCAACGATAGTGACTTATAAAGAAATCCTTGAAGCTTTCTTCAAATATCATGACCCTACCTTATGCGGGGACAACTGCATGTCCCAAACTGAACAGTATGGATCCATTATTTTCCCAATGGACATCGAACAAGCTCATGTTGCCGAGTCCGTTTTGGAAGATCTGATTGCCAGGAATGTTTATGACTGCCCAATCAGGACCATAATCCGACCAGCTTCGACCTTCTACCGGGCAGAAGAGTATCATCAGAATTATTATAAGAAACACAATCTGATGGACGTCGAAGAAGACTGCTACTGCTGAGGATCGGGTATCTCAAAAAGCAAGTTATAATACAAACATGCCTACAACTTCAGAAACCCCTAATGGTTCGCGTGAGAAACGGATCGCGATCTTAATTGATGGCGATAATGCGCAAGCCTCTTTAATTGAACAAATTGTGGTCGAATCGAGCCGCTATGGCAATGCAACGATTCGGCGTATTTATGGTGACTGGACCTCAAACAGTATGAAGTCCTGGAAGGACACATTGAATTCCTACGCCTTCCAGCCTTTTCAGCAATTCTCCTACTCAGTCGGCAAAAACGCGACCGACTCAGCGATGATCATCGACGCGATGGATATTTTGCACTCCAACCAGGTGGACGGCTTTTGCCTGGTTTCGAGCGACAGCGATTACACACGCCTGGCAACCCGTCTGCGTGAAAGCGGAAAACTGGTGGTGGGGATCGGAAAAAACCTGACCCCGCGAGCCTTTGTTTCTGCTTGTGATGTCTTCATCTACACCGAAAACCTGGAACAACGCGAACGCCAAAAGCGCCAGCAGGCTGCCAGGCAGCAGATGAGCAAGGAAGAGCAAGCTTTGATCGACAATATTGGGGACGCTATCGAGATGGCCGGCGCCGATGATGATGGCTGGGCTCGGCTCTCAGAGGTAGGGACCGCATTACGGCGTATCGACCCTGGCTTTGACCCGCGCAGTTATGGCGCAAAACAGCTTGCGACCCTGGTGCGTGCGAAGAAGAACTATTTCGATATCAAGAAACTCCCTGGCAAATCGACAATCGTCATACGAGCGCGCGAAGAGGATTAACCAAAGTCTATTTGGGTTTTGAACAAAGTCTTCGATAGCACAGACAAGAAAATATATACAGCGGGCGGCTTAGGAGCCGCCCGCTGTTTTTCTAATTTGATCTGATGTTAATCATAGGCTGGGTAGCCTGTGATCTCCTGGATCTCTTTGTACAATGGCTCAAGGCGGCTGTACATGTTTAAATAAACCCGCCTGTAGAGCTGATCATATAGTTTATGGTTTTCCGTATTTGGTTCGAAGGTCCTGCTGATGCGCGTCATCTGAGCAACCGCTGTTTCAAAGTCCGGCTGCAGCTTCAAACCTACTGCCAGGTCAATGGCAGCACCAAGCCCACTGGCTTCATATACATGTGGCCGACTGACGGGCATTCCGAAGATATCGGCGGTCAACTGGGCAGCCGCATCACTCTGGGAGCCACCCCCGGCGACGCGTACTTCAGTAATAGGAACCCCGCTGCGTTTGGTCGTGCGTTCTGCACCTTCGCGCAGGGCATATGCCAACCCTTCCAGCATCGAGCGATAGATATGAGCCCTCGTATGCACCCCGCCAAAGCCGATCACAGCGCCTTTGGCGTCCGGATCGGGCGATTTCAGTCCAGGCGCCCAATAGGGTTGGGTGATAAGCCCCATTGAACCGGCAGGTACCGAATTGACCAGGTCATCAAACAAAAATTCGGGGGCGACGCCGCGTTCACGCGCAAGGCGCATTTCATTGAAACCGAACTCTTTCAAAAACCAGGAAACCATCCAATAACCTCGGAAAAGCTGGATCTCGAGCGAATAACAATCCGGCACAGCAGCCGGGTAAGGTGGAATCAGGGGGATGACTTCAATGTAACGTTTGTGTATGGTGTTGATGGTTGCGGCAGAGCCATAAGAAAGGCAGCAGATATTCGAAGAGAGTGTACCCGACCCAAGTACTTCACAAGCTTTATCGGCGGCAGCTGCGATGAGCGGCAAGCCGGCAGGGATTCCAGATTCAACAGACGCCTGGCTGGTGATTTCACCTAACAAGCCAGCTGGTGGAACCAAGTCGACCAGCATTCCTGGTTCTACAGGCACTGCTTTCCATTTCCAATCGAATTTGCCAGCCCATTGGTGTCTTTTATAATCGAAGGGCAGATGTGCGACCTGGCAGGCGGTGGAGTCAACGTACTTGCCGGTCAGACAATAGGTAAGGTAGCCTGAGAGGAGCACGATTTTGGCAGTTTTTGCCCAGATTTCGGGTTGGTAGGTGCGGATCCAGTTGATTTTGGCTTCGGATCGCAGGTAGCGGATCGTCCCGGTCATTCCCGAGAGGCTGAAAAGCAAGCCCCAAATGCCGCCCAGGTTGGGCAATCCAGCAGTACGGCGCTGGTCGGACCAATGGATGCTGGGGCGTAATGATTGCCCCGATGCATCAAGGTTGATGAGAACATTGCGTTGCGTAGTAACGGCGACGCCAGCGATTTTGTCCTTCTCCACCCCTGGAATAGCAAAAAGTTCCTGGCAAGCCTGGCAGAGACTTTCCCAGAACAACCGGGGCTCAAGTTCTGCCCAGCCAGGTTTGGGAGAGGAGTATTCAGGCAATTTCACCTGGGTTTTGAAAAGCAAGTTGCCCTGCAGGTCAAAAATCAAGGCGCGAGTCGATTGGGTGCCGACGTCAATCGAAAGCAAGTGTTCTTTATTCATCTATACCTCATAGTCCATGCCCCAGCGTTTTTCACGTTGGGCTGGGCTCATGTCCAACCCAAGGGTGCCGCCCGGGTTCATGATGTTGTTGGGATCAAAATGTTTTTTCAACAAACGGATGACGTCCATTTGCTGTGTGCCTATCTGATCTTCCAGCCAGGGAGCGGTGGCTTTACCCACACCGTGATGGTGGCTGATGGAAGCGCCAGATTTGGCAATGGCTTCAAGAATACCATATTGCAGGTCAAGGTATTCACGGATCGTGTCAATTTTGGCAATAAAGATGAAATAGAGGTTTGCCCCCTGGGGGTAGGAGTGGGAGATGTGAGTCAGACAGATAGTATTCGGGCGCGACTTTACATAAGCGCGAACATCTTTGTGTACCTGCGGCATTTGTGACCAGGTGACACCACATTCGAGGGTGTCGATCAGGATGCCGTAATCCTGCAGGTCTTCGCGAATATAGGGATCGGTAAAGCGACCTTTTTCCCAGGCTTTCGTGACACCTGCGAAGGAAAGTTCAAAGGCTTTATATTCACGGCAGATTTGGCGGATTTTACGATCCATGTTACGGCAGAAGTCCTTTTCACCATCCGTGAAACCAAGCATAAGGCATTTTTGCATCGGTTTGAAGTCCATCTTTTGAAGGATAGTGTCGGCGATGCCCTCATCTATATGATAGAGCTTCATCATGTAATCAGTTTCCTCAGGGTCCGAAATGCGAAAAACGGAGGGAAAACCAAATTCACCCTGCATAATTTCGCGACTGGCAGCCTGGGCATCTTCCCAATTATGGAACATATAGCTGAACTTTTTACGATTTTCCGGTTGATGGTGGCAGATTTTTAGTGTGACTTTGGTGAGGATGCCAATGCCTTCATTGCCCATCATTACCTGGTCAAAATCTGGTCCAGTGGCGGCGCGAGGATGCGGGCAGGTCTTGAAAACTCCAATGGGGGTCACATATTCCTGGTCGATGACTATGTCTTCGATCTTGCCATAATAGGTCGAATTTTGTCCAGCCCCGCGGGTGACGACCCAACCACCAACACTGGAGTATTCGAAAGATTGGGGGAAGTGCCCGGCAGTGTAATTACGCTTAGCTCCCAGCTTGGTAATAGCGTTTTGGAGCAAACCCTCCAATTGGGGACCCGACATGCCGGCTTCGACTGTGACAGTATGGTCGATTTCGTTTAGTTCGATCAGGCGGTTCATGTGAATGGACATATCGAGGCAAATGCCGCCTCTGGTGGCTTCGAACCCGCGGGTGACCGAGGAACCGCCGCCAAAAATATAAATGGGGATCAGGTGTTGGTTCGCATAGGCAACGATCATTTCAATTTCAGCCTGGTTGCGCGGTGCAACCACGACTTCAGGGAGGTTTTCGATGATTTTTCGTCTCAGCCGCAGGGCATCGATCATCCCATGTCCATAGGATCGTTTAATGCGGGTGTATGTGTCAGTACGAACATTTGCTTCGCCGCAAGATTCCCTGAGAAACTGGAGATGTTCAGCAGGGAAATCACTGGTAATTTCATCAGGGACCTGCTCCAGACCCAATTGCCCAGGCCTGGAGAGAGTTTCTTCGGTCAAGTTAAATCGATCCATAATCAGCTTGGTGAGACCGCTGTTGGGATGTTTGAAGCCTGCCGGATCGCCCCATTTAAAAATGGAGCGCCAGGTTCCTGATGGAACGGGTTCTTCGTACCAGGCTGGGACAAATTTATCGTTTGTTGCCATATTCTTCTCCTAAAATAAATGATCTTCGGGCATAGGGCTATAAGCTTTTTGGTAAATTTCCTGGTAGCGGGCTATTTCGCTTCGCCATTCTTCTTCAGTCCAGGGAAGTTCGGGTTCAGTTAACTGTCTTACCTTGTCAAGAATGTCCTTACCTCCATTAGGTAGGAGCATACCCAGGCGGGTGCGCCGCAGCAATAAATCATCGAGATGTTCCACCATTGCATAGCGGGCATTGTAGGCTAATTCTGCCCAATAAGTATAAAGGTCTTCTATGCGGGTTAGATGTTCTAGAGCAGATATCTCGATCAAGTCTGGCAGCGCCTGAGAGTATCGACCGACGAGGTACTGATAACTTTGCGAGGGGAGCAGACTGCTGGAAAAATGAGGTGGATTTGGATTGAACCAGTAATGGATGGGTGCGAGCTCTTTGCCTAATTGGGCTGCGACGAATTGAAGTGCGTCTTCCGCCATGATTTCAAAGATTGTCAGCTTACCTCCGGTTATAGTCACCAGACCATCCTCTTCAAGAACGAGGTGAGCGCGGGATTCCGCAGAGGGATTGCTGGCGTCACCGCGAACGATCGGGCGAAGACCGGCGAACGAAGAGATGATTGAACTTTCGGAGATCTTTGAGCTGGGGAAGATAGCTTTAATTGCCTCGAGCATGTATTCTATTTCCTGGTTTGTGCAGTAAGGCTCCTCTTCCAGCGGATATGGGTGATCGAGGTCAGTGGTGCCAAAAATGGTACGCCCTTCCCAGGGAATGGCGAACATGGCACGACTGTCTTTGGGATGCATGAGGGTAACGGCGTAAGGAATGGGCAGGTCATCGAAGCTGAACACCAGGTGTGATCCGCGCAGAGGTCTCACGCGGCCCTGGCGGCCGAGCTGTTCACGGAGTTGGTCGGTCCAGGGACCCGTGGCGTTGACTACCGCCCTGGTTTTGAGTTCCAAGGTACCCAGGTGTGAACGGGAGCAATCTTCCACGGCGACACCGGCGACCTGACCGTTTTGGTCTTTGAGCAATTGCACGACTTTGGCATAATTAAGCGCCAACCCGCCATCAGTGCATGTCTCCTGGATAAGGCGCAAAACCATGCGGCTGTCGTCCAACTCAGCGTCGTAATAAAGAAAGGCGCCAGTCATATCCTTGGGCTGAAGTTGGGGAATCGTTCTATTCAGTTTGGTCAGGTTGAGATGACGGTGTTTCCACTTCGGCGCCATCAAGTCATAAATGACAACACCGCTGCGAAACATGCTTTTTTGTCGGGTGGATTTGTTATGGGGGAGCACAAAACCGAGGGGCGTTACCAGGTCCTTGGCATTTTTGAGCAAATTTTCACGTTGTCTGACGGATTCGAAGGTGACATTATATTGCCTGCTGCGAAGATATCGAAAACCGCCATGAACGAGTTTGGACGATTTGGATGAGGTCCCACTGGAAAAATCGGCAGCTTCCAATAAGAGGGTCTTCAACCCTCCACTGACTGCCCGTCTGAAAACACCAGCACCAGTAATGCCCCCGCCGATGACGATCAGGTCCCAATCCTGGTCAAGTTGTGTCCAGAGTTGTTCACGCGAATGATTTTGATCCATGATTTCTCCCTTTTGATCATAAATTATTCCAATAGTCGAGACTATCTTTCATTACTTTGGCTGTACGTGCAGCAGCGTTATCCGGGTCGTTGTTGCGGAAATCGTCCAGGAGTCCTCGATAAAATGCCTGGGAATGTTTGCGCGCCTGAGGGCTGGCGAAGTAATCTAACCCTTCCTGGTAGGATAATTGCCGGAAACCGTTGTAGATCAGTGTGAAGATCGCGTTATCAGAAAGAAGTGTCAGCTGGTGATGCAGTTCCTGATCGGCCTGCGCATAGGTTACTGGATCATCGGGAAGATTGATGAATCCTTCGAGAAAAGCAATGGCTTGCTCACGATTCCGGGTGCATGCCAGGCGGGTGTAAACTGGTGCGATGGCAGCCCGGACTTCCAAAAGGCTGGCAATGAAAGCAGGTGTCAGTACTTCAGGTTGATTGGAAAGAGCATTGAGCATGATCAGATTGCCATCTTTCCAATAATCTCTGATGATAGTGGACTTGCCCTGGCGGATCTGGATCCAACCGTCACGGGAAAGGCGCTGCAGTGCTTCGCGCAGGGTAGGGCGCGTTATGCCGAGCAATTGGGCGAGTTCACGCTCTGGGGGAAGGGAACTGCCAATTGGAAAACTGCCATTCAGGATAGCGGAGAGAAGCTGCTGTTCAGCCAGGTCGGTTGGTTTTTTAGGGATGACCCATTCTGGTTGTGATACCAAGTTTGACCTCCGAAGGTGAGTGGTAAGAGGTCTTACCAGTTGAGATTATTTTATACCAGCATCTAATTGTTGTAAAGGGTAAATTAAAAAAAACAAGACCGCATTTGCGGTCTTGTAAAGGCGGAGAGGCGGGGATTCGAACCCCGGGTCGGTTTTACCCGACAACCACTTAGCAGGCGGCCCCAATCGTCCACTCTGGCACCTCCCCAAATTGTTCGGCTGTCAAGCCAGCGGAGGAAGTGGGATTCGAACCCACGATAGGTTTCCCTATACCTGTTTTCAAGACAGGCGCCTTAGGCCGCTCGGCCATCCCTCCGTAGAGGTGATATTCTAACACGAAAGGAGTATCGCTTCAAGCGAATTTTGGGAGGAAAGGAGAGGTTATTTACAATTGAATATATGTTCGAAGGGAAGAGATTGTGACTTTTGGGGAAATTTGAACAGGTTTGTAAACGATTTCTCCGGCCTATACAGAAAGAGAAGGATTCAAACGGGGCGTCTGGTTTGTTAAATGTATTTTTCTGCTTCACGGATGGAGAGGTTTGCCATTTCAGGGTGATGACGCTCGAGGAATCCTCTGACCCAGCCAGGGTCGGTTTTGCTGTATTCCCGCAGTACCCACCCAATCGCTTTGTTGATAAAAAACTCTTTACTTCCAAAATTATTAGTCAGGATGATCTCCATCAGTTCGGTGTCTGTCTTTTTCTTCATCGCCAACTGGTGTTCAATGGCAGTACGCCGGATCCATAGGTTTCCGTCCAGGCTCCAGGCAACCATGAGTTCTTTTAATTCCGGATGCTTTTGCACCAGGACCCCAACCAGGTGGACGATACTGTCCACTGTGTCCCACCAACTTTTGTTCACGATCAACTTTTGGATGTTGGGAATATGATAATCCTCAAGGAGGTTTTCGTTTCGACTAAGATAGCTTATGGCGACATACTGCAGTTCGCGGTAGGGGTTTGCCCAACAAGCCTCGATAAATTCCCAATCGAGCTCTTGAGCCGAATTACTTTTAGGCAAATAGCGCCTGTTCACTTCGCCGAGTGCAGGGGCTTGAACACCCAGGAACTCGAACTGGTTCCTCATATACGCTTTCATCTGGGGTGCTTTCAGGGGGTCTGCAGCCCTCTGGAGATCATCCAGTATGGCGGAAAGGTCAGGCATTTTTTACTCCTCTTAAAACTATTATCCAAAGTGCAGGATTGCTTATTATGGTACTGCATTATAAGATTTCTCACCATACAAAAGATGGCTGGAAGAGCCGGGTTTAAAGGCGTAACCCGGCCTACGAAAATAAAGTATCATTACTCTTTCGGTGTGTTGTTGGATTGGGTGCGGGTGGCACTGCTGAAACGGAAGAGCAGGGTGCCAAAGTGGACCAGGTCGGCATGCTGAAGGGTGGTGCCGTGGGTTCCCACAGGTTTGAAATTGATGTATGTGCCTGAAGTGGAATTGAAATCGGTCAAACGGATACGGCCGTCCGGGAAAAAGTGGATTTCAGCATGTAATGGTTCGATGGATGGATAATCCAGGACAAGGTTGGCGAGGCTTGGATCACGCCCGATAAGTATGATCTCCTTGGTCAGCAGATGCGGTTTTTCGGCGGAAGGGGTTTGATCAGGATCAAGGCGGGTTAGGCTGCCAAATACCTTTTCTGGAACGGGCGGATACAATGGAGTCTTATCAGGAGCAATCTCTACTTTTCCATTACCATTATCGCTCTCCTCGACCGACTTTAGTTTTGGTAAAGGTTTTCGGAACACCAAAAAAGCGACAGCTCCCGCCAGGGCAAGTAGGCCAAGCCATATCCATGGTTGGCTATACCAACTGCCATTGCTGGAATTTTCGGGTTTAAACACGTCAAGAGCGATGGTTTGGACGGGAGTGCGACCTTCGAGTCCAAACTCATCTTGAATTCGCACCTGAAGTTCCAAATCAGTTTCGTCAACGTAATTCGCCAGGTCGAGTATGAAGCTGCCATAAGGAGGCTGAGTATTATTTGATACGCTTTTTCCGTTTACAAAGAGAGTTGAACTGATGATGGAGCGCGGATAGCCATCTGGAAATTCGATAAGGACTTCGAGCGGCATCTGAACCGGTTGAAAACTGCCGTCGTTATTGTAGCGGATTTCAAGGGTATCAATGGGATTGATAAAACTCAGTTTGGTGGGCTCAACTTCCAACGAGAGGGCGGCAGGTTCAGATTGGAGTGTTGATATATTATCAAAATTTGCCCGGACGGCCAGCTCATAATCACCGCTTTTACGAATTTGTGATTCATATTTTGCTGTAAAAGTGCGACCTTTGCCTTCCATGGTTTCCCGTGGGTCAGGCACACTTTGAATTGTTGTCAGGGGGATCAGCGTGCCGCCGACGTTTTGGAGGGCGGTTTGCATTTCAGTTTCATAAGAAGAACCGATAATCCGCTGGGACATTACTATCCAGACCTGGATTTCCGCGCCAAGCTTGCCTGCTCGCTCGATCAGGTCATAAAATTCGTGTAGAAGGCGAAAGTCCAGGTATGGTGTGATATAAACCATGACAGTGTCCATTGACAGGCTGCTGTGCTCCAGGGCTGAAACCGCAAGTTCAAGGCTTCCCAGTGAAGCAGCCTTGTCTGTGGGGATGTTCTCGAAATCATCGAAAAGCTTTGCCCAGGCAACATAATCGTCTGTTTCCACCAGGCTTACCTCGGGATTCGAGAAATAGCTATAGCGGTTGTTGCGGGCGTTATCCGGTTCCGGGCCGACCCTCTTTAGCTGATCGATCATGGCAAGGTTATATGGCTGCCCATCCGGTCCGCGGAGTGTAAGCGAAGAATCGGCGTTAATTGCCACCGCAAAATGCACACCCTTGTAGTGCTCCTCGATGGATGTCGGTTTGATTGTCTGACTGTTTTCGATAATTTCGATATTTGCAGGGTTGGTTGGCAGGGCTTCAGTGAGGTTGACCCCTTTATAGTCCAGGGCTATCTCGGGGTAATTAGCTGTATTAATCGAAGTGATCTGAATTTCAGCCGGGTTTTCCTGCGCAAAGGTCGGTTGGATAGGAAGCAAGCAAAGTAGCAAGACCAGGATAACCACCAGACTTCCCCAGTGATTCCTTCTGATAAATGCTCCCCTTATCTTTTCTTTTTTTATCGCTTTCCAAAGATTGAGCATTGCCACCTTGCAGGCTCCATTTTTTATTGAGTCAAGGATACTATAAAAATACTATTACCACCGAATGATGAAATTAAATCAAACCAATTTGCCGGAAGGCTTTCCAAAGTCCATCCTCGTTGACAGGGGCTGTGACCAGGTCTGCCACTGTTTTAAGTTTAGGAATCGCATTGCCCATGGCGACACCAGTGCCGGCCATCTTGATCATTTCGATATCGTTCGTTGAATCACCAAAACAAAAAGAGTCGCTCATTGGCAGGTCCAGGTAATTCATAACGAATTCAACCGCTTTGCCCTTGCTCGTGCCTTCCTGGTAGATATCACCAAATTCGCGTTGATTCCCGAAGAGGTTGAAAAAACCGAGGGCCAGTTCTGGCTCAATCAATTTACGAAGGCTTTCTACATCTACCTTATCGGTTAGAACGACGCTTATCTTGTTGACCTTCTCGTGCCAGCCGATTTGATTGTAAGCGGTGCTGGGAAAAATGCTGTCGGTTTTCTCCTGGGCTTGATTTGGCGTGATTTTGAGGAGACTGGCAAGCTCGTCCAGGTAGCGAGGGTGAGCATAAAGGCATTCCTGACCTTCTTGAAAGAAGCCGATTTCATGCTTCACCAGATAGTCATATACTTTTACGACAATTGCTTGCGGTATTGGGCGATGAAATAGTTCTTTGCCTTCTGTCTTGATATAATTTCCATTGCCACCGATGAAGCCCTGGAAGCCAACCTCCCAAATGTAGTCGTTAACCTGACCGATACTGCGCCCGGTGTTGATATAGAGATGGTGTCCGTTCGATTTGGCTAAACGGAGTGCCTCCCGGGCGGATTCCGGCAATTTGTAGGTGTGATCGAGTAATGTACCGTCCAGGTCGAGAAAAATTATTTTGTCTTTGAGCATTGTTTACCTATGTGTCAATCTGTTTTCAGACACAGCTTTAATTTTGAGTTATGGTCGACGGGTATTATAAACGATGATCTGAAATGTAAGACCATCTTCGGCATCAGGAAAATTGGTTTCCCAGGGAGAAAAGTTTATTCTTTTGGAGTAAATACGTCGTGATACTCTGGGGTGTGGGTCAGAACTTTGGAAGCGTAAGGGCAGGTTGCAGTCAATTTCACGTTTGCTTCACGGGCAGCCTCGACAGTCTTCCGAACCAGGGTTCGGGCAATATCGCCACCACGATAGGCTTCCTCGACCTCGGTATGGGTGATCTCCCATAAGTCGGTATCGGGAGTGTAATCAATATGGCCTACAGTCTCGCCGGCTAGGTTTTTCGCCAGAATTTGATTCGTTGCGTCTGGTTTGCTGTAAGTGATGATTTTTTCTGCAGGGGTATAGATGTCACTAAATTCCAGGGTTTCCTCGAGAACTTTGATGGCGTAAGAGCAGGTCGCCCCAACCTTCACGCCCTCTTCGCGCGCTGCTTCGACCACTTTACGAACCAGCGTTCGCGCGATCGGACCACCGCGATAGGCTGGCCGAACACCAGTGTGAATAATAGACCAGAAATTATCACCTCTTGTGTATTCAATTTCGCCGACGACTTCACCTGCTTCGTTTTGGGCGACTATTTCATTTGTTTCAGGCTTGGAAATGTAAGTGATCAAAAAATCGGTCATTCTATCCTCATGATTTTTACAATTATTATCCTAAGAACCAGGCTTGAATGCCATTTTTCGTAAAAGCTGGGAAATAAAAAAGGGAGCACTGAGCTCCCTTTTCGCTCGAAAAAACTATTTTGCTTTGCCCTGGTTGGCGACAGCCTGCATTTTTGCCTTGATAGCTTCCTGGTCGCCCAGGTAATATTTGTTGAGCACTTTGAAATCGTCGTCAAACTCATATACCAGGGGCACACCGGTGGGGATATTGACGCCGACGATCTCTTCTTCACTCAATTGATCGAAGTTTTTTACCATGGCGCGCAGGGAATTGCCATGAGCAACGACCAACACGCGCTTGCCTGCCAGCATGTCCGGTTTGATCACTTCTTCAAAATAGGGCATGGTGCGTTCGACCGTGATCGCCAGGCTTTCGGTGAGCGGAAGGACGGATTTGTCTTTTGTCTCGCGATATTGAGCCTGCACGCGCGGGCTGCGTTCGTCGTCTTCGTCGAG
>ENA-UOOK01001773-UOOK01001773.1-fermentation-metagenome-genome-assembly--contig:-NODE-1773-length-27980-cov-17.131746_pt1 | contig 27980 bp, 21 predicted proteins | sample MGYA00245777_ERZ724023 | MGnify/ENA primary metagenome ERZ724023 (study PRJEB28704, sample SAMN03018312) | fermentation metagenome | biome: anthropogenic terrestrial biome; feature: soil... | reverse complement strand
TTATTATCAAATAGTTTTGTACATTTGCCTAAAATAAACGTCTTTAATGAGGCGCACGTTGTTGAAAAGCGTGTTAGCTGATTTAAAGACGTTTATTTCTTTATAATTATATTGATGGCGTATGGCTGTTCCACGCCGTTTATTACTTCCGTATTTAGCCTCAAATTCACGCCTTTGAAGTAAAGCTTGTAGTAGTAATATTTCTCTACTCCGCGCCGTTTTTTTGATGCATAATTCGGACTCTCTATATTTAATGCCGCTTCGCTCAGGAACTGTGCACGGTCGATAATCTGAAAGATATCCTTTGCCAGTTCTTTCATGTGCAATTCGGTAAAATGTCCCGTGATGCTTTTTATAGCCCTTTTAGTTACCAGTACCTGCCCGGTTTTGAAATTTTCCTTTTGAAGCTGTATGCCGAATTGTGGAATATGCTTCTTTGTCCACTCTTTTATTTCGCGATCTTTCTGCCGACGGCGGTACTGTTTGGCGAATTCGATTACTTCGTCCCGTATTTCATCTGCCGTTTCGGAAAAATAAGGCGTATTGGAAATCTTTACGAATTCAGCCGTTTTGCCGGGATTGTTTTGAAACTCGGGCGGTACAAATTCACCTCCCGGCACAGGCGTAACATCTTTGTCTGTCGGTTGTACCCGGCAGGCACAATTCCAATCCGATGGCGGCATGTGAGTATCCCACCACGGATGTTGAATCGGAAGAATCGTACCGACGTATTCCAAATGCGTCTCGCGTTTGTTCTTTGCCGTACTGATAAGATATTCGAGATTGGGATACAGATGTTCCGTTTCGAGATACTTTTTATAATTCACGGCGGCGCGGGCGGATCGTATGGCGGTGTTATACTCGGTTTGTAACCAGTTGACATTATAGTCCTTTGATATTTGCAACGCCTGTTTTTTAAACTCCCGGAATGAACGTAAATTACCCTCTTCATCATGTAATAGGGCTGCAATCTCTTTCGTTTGTTGATGATTCTTAAATGCCGCAAACACAGAAGTATTTGTCTTAAACTCATCGACAAAATCCTGTTTCTTCTTTCCGAATTCCGGCTCCTCTGAAAAAACCTTATCAATGCCTTGCTGTAACGCGTCGTCGGTAATTTTAAAGAGTTTTTTATTTACTACTTCGTCGTTACCGCCGTACACCTCTTTTAGCGCCTCGTTTAGTAATTTGCCCAGGTCGATGGAGTAACTGTCGCTTTCGTTATCTTTTAGCGTTACGCGGCCCGTAATACCGTCGATTAACCGCCTCGCGAAGCTTGTTTGTGTGCCCCGCTCCTTTGTCGGGGCGACTGCGAAAAAACGGTCGAAGAGTTTTTTGCTTTTTGGGCTACCAGGCTCATCCAGATCCGGATCATCGTCGGGTTCGGACTTTGTAGCTTGCGTACTGCGTTTTGCGATAACATCATCTTTCTCGGCTGCCGGGATGCCAAATTTTTCTTGAAAATAGTAAGCCGGTATCTCAATGACATCGGAGAGCGATATAAGTTCATCAACTGTCAGTCCTTGTATAGCCTTCGGAAATACAAACGATCCGCCGGAAACATTATACCCCCGCCGTTCGAGTATAGGTTTCAGTTTGTGATTCAGAACGCGCTGGACAAAGCGTAGATCGGATTTATTTACTTCTTCTTCGACCTCTTTATGCACTTGACCCTGCGATCGGCTTGCCCCATCCTTTGTTGTCATCGTTTGTGACAAAATTGTTATGAGCAGTTGTTCGTCGCAAGTTTCGATGAAGTCTTTGTATAAGGTGCCGCCTCCGTTCCCGGATTGAGTGGTCGTTTCGACATCCGTTTCCTTTGGCACGATAAGTGTTGCTGCCGCGCCTTGATTGTTAAAAGCATCTTGAAGCGCCTTGCGTGCTTCAACATCGTAAATGCTATATTTGCCGATTCGGAGTGGCATACCAAACAGTTCAACCATTTGCGCCCAATCACCGAAACCGCCACGCTTGAATATCGCATAGGGACATGCACGAAGGATTAACCCATGTTTGTGCTCACGCGAGATCACTTCGATTACATCCATGTCGGCATAGGATATTTGCCCTTCAGGGTCATTTTCCATTTTGGCGATCATCTTTGTCTCAGGACGTATATGTTTTCGAGGAACGGAATACACGTGCATTCCGGTTTCATCGAACGAAGGCTGTATCACGGACATATACCAAAACTTCGCTTTGGTTACTTCTTGTAATAAATACTCGAAATCTTCCGTGTCAATCAGGTCTATCATTTCCTCGCTTTCCTCGCCGTCCTGATACTGAAATGTGAGGTCTGCGCCTGTGACGGCCCGGATGCGTTTGTCTATCGCATCGCCCAGTACAGGGTCATCTATGACATCCTCATACATATTAAGAAGTTGCGTACGACGCCCCATGTCTGCGGCTTGGAGGGCCGTTCGCCATTTTCCAATATCGAGTATTTGTCGATTTACCGGCCTAACCTCGATTTGATTTACAATGATTTGCTGTTGTTTAGCAGTTGCCGTCAGTTGCTTTGTATTTTGTTTTCGTCTCCTTGACATAATTAAAAATGATTGTTGCGTTTTGGGTTTGAGTTAAATAAAATTATCCCCGTTTGCTTATCATTCGGGAGGGGTTCCAAGTCGGGAGTTACATCGCCTTTTTGTACCGATTTTAGCCAGTCGATCGCTCGCTTATATCGTTCCATCCGGAGGCCTAAATCCGTATTAACATTGCAGATATTTACGAAGTGCCAAACTGCGATATCTTTCAGGAAAATTACCAGAAGAGAGTTTCGACGGTTACCTTCTTTTTCGAATTCACCGGAGATATCATAAGCTCTGAGGTATCCTTTCGCTTCTGCGAGGGCTGCATCAATGGCCGACTGTAAAATAGTGTCATCGCCGTTTGTTATCACGTTGATTTGCTCCTGATACAGATGTGTTTTTATTTCGTCAATCGTTACGTAACTCATAGCTTTGCGTATTTGAATTGTGGATGACTGTTGACTTTTGTCTGCGTATCATAAAGACAAATGCGTGAAAGCTTTTCGAGAGTGATGTGCTGCTTGATAATGCCGGCCTTTTTAAGCCGTTGAATATCTTTTCGATTGAATGTCCTGTATTTTCCGCCGAGAAAATAGACATACGTCCGTTTTCCTTTCATCGCGCCATTCCCGGCGGCGAGCCTCTCGGCTCTCCTGACGGCGCGACGGAAGTGGGAGAGATTCGCGCGGTACCGCGTGCGTAATTCGAGAAACTTAGAGAGAATCTTTACAATTAATTTCTTCATTTTAATATCGTTTTTTATTGACATGCAAGATGCCGGTTATAATCGTGTCACCAGCCAAGGTGAGCATCTTATTATTGGTGATAAATACGCCACCTTCCACGGCATCGGGGCCGTCGGCAGGGCTGTTAAGCGCGGGGGAAACAAGCAGGAATTGTTCTTCGAGCCGTTTCATGTGTGGGTTATCTTTCTCTTTTATATTTAAAATCAATCGACCTGTACGGTTTAGCGGCTCCAGGTTACCTTCAATTCGTGAGAACTTGTCCGGCTTTTTTCGTGTGTCGGGAATGACTCCGATGTGATGCGCTCTTTCCTGTCCCTTACGGAAAAAGAGCGGGAGAAACACTTGTTCGTAAAAAGGGTCTTGAAGGGTGTTATTTTCGATGTAATTATATATCTGCGTTTTGCCCTTCACGTAATCTTCGATTTCATAAAACCAATCCACAAACTCATCATTTGTTACCCGATCGAGTCTGCCGGTTATGACATAAAACTTACCTTCAAGCGCCCCGATAAGCCAAAGCGCTTTTGTGCTGTTCTTGCGATCTGTTTTGTTGTTCGATGGCGACGGGTCGGCATAAGCAACAAGGAATCGGAATTTATTGAGCGGTGGAACATCGCCATAAACCATTTCTTTAAATACGTCGCCCTCTGATACCGGATTATTATAGAATTCACGTTGTCCGGCCGCCGCGGAAATAATGGATAGGAACAAGTCGATATCTTCCTCGCTGTTCTTACCCTGCCAACTTGATTTTCCGTATTTATCTCGAATGTTAATTATATCTGCGTGTCCAATTCCGATCTCTTTTAATTCGTTTGCTTTAGCGATCGCCCGGGTAATGCAACAATCTTTTGCGATGATATTCCCGTTAAATAGGATACGGTAATTATTTGACATAGACATCGTGGGAACCAACGCGCTCTCGAGCCAAGTCCATTTATCCTTTATACGTTCAGTATTGCGGGTTTCTTCGTCCGTATCAATATCATCAATCAGAATAAAGTCCGGCCGTACTTCATCTTTACGGGTACCGCGAGGCGATTGTCCTGCTCCGATGGCCCTAAATGCTACGCCCGACAAAGTGGTAAATTCCTTGTCTTCCCAATCCCCAATTTTTTGCTGTATGCCGTAATCTTGTTTTATACGGTTGTTTGCTTCGAGGTTTGCCCGTATTGGGTTAAGCAGACGGATGGCATTGTCCTGACTGTTTGAAATAAGTAGTATGTTTCTGATTTGCCCCGTTAAAGCAAGCTTGGTAATTTCCATCATCGAGCGGGCAGATTTCGCAAGCTCACGCGCCCATGCCCGGACTTCGTACCAGCGGGCGTGCTTCATAATGCGGGTTGTGGCTTTTCTGTGAAACGGTGCCGGCTCAGATTTGTAGTATTGTTCGAAGTAATAAGCAAACCACGCTTCGTCATCGGCTTCAAGCCGTTTCTTTCGGGCCTGTATTTCAGCAAAAGTATCGTCTTGGTTTACGGATGTCGATGCAAAAATACCCCTAATTGTCTCTTCCCAGCTTTGAAGAGCATGTCTCTCGTCCGGTTTTAATCTTTTCTGTGCCATGTCAGGATATTTTTGTTTTTACATAACCATCCAGCACTGGTGCAATACGCTGCGCTTCCAGAATATCAAATGTTCGAAGCCATGATAAAAGTCCTTGAAACGTAGCAATGATATCCGCCAATCCGATATCTGATTCCATTTTGTTAATCGAAGCCGCAAGCTTTGAGATAATATCTGCCTCCGCAGACGTTGCATATCGATTTCCGTCCGCGGCAGGCCGTTCCGCAATGGTGCGGTTAACTTCGGCTAATTGTCTGTACAGATTTTTTAACTGTTCTTCTTTGGTAATGGTAATCGAAACTTTCAGGTTTTCCCAATTTCCGCTTTTCACCCACTTATTCATCGTCACGGCCGATACACCTACACGTTCGGCAATTTCTTTTTGTGTGAGATTTTCGCGCAGGAAAAGAAGTTTCGCCCATTCCTTTTTTTGTTCGTTTGTCAAATTTGCCATGTTCCCGTTTTTGATGCGAAACTACTTTTTACCCGCTTCAGAAGGAAAAAGTGTATTAAGGGTTAGAACGATCGTTATAAGGGTTAATACACTTTTTGTTTTTTCCGCCCTACTGCCATTCCTTTGCCTGAAAATTATTAAGCGACATGGCGAAAGCAAAAACATTTGTTCTGAGTGATGAATCGATAAATACATTCGGATTCCGGGTACTAACATCCGGAGCGGATATTGAGCAGTTTAAGCGCAATCCGGTGATGTATCTTAATCACGATGACTATGGAACCCCTATCGGTCGATGGGAAAACATAAGAATTGAGAACGGACAATTACTCGCGGATGCAGTATTCGATATGGAGGATGAAGAGGGAAAGAAGATTGCCGGCAAGGTTGACCGGGGCTTTTTGAAGATGGCATCTATCGGATTCCGGGCATTAGAGCGATCTGAAGAGACTAAGTTAATGCTCCCGGGACAACAATATCCGACAGTTACGAAATGGCGGCTGCGTGAAGCCTCGATTGTGGGCATCGGTTCAAATCATAATGCTATACGCCTGTACGATGAAAACGATCGGTTGCTTTCCGATGATGAAATACTGAGACTTTTCGATAAACCTAAACAGATAAATTTTGAACGAAAAATGAAAAAGGAAACATTAGCCCTTTTGTCACTCGCTGATACGGCAAGTGATATTGAACTGCATGACGCGGTTCGCAAGATTCTTGACGAAAAAAAGAAACTGGAAGATGATAAAAAAGAATTGTCCGACAAGTTGAAAAAGATTGAAGATGATGCCAAAGCGGCAAAAAAAGCCGACGCGGTAAAGTTGACCGATGCAGCGATCAAAGCTGGCCGGTTGAATGCAAAAGCAAGGGAGGCAACGTTGAAGCAATTCGATAATGATTTCGAAGCAACGAAAACTATGCTGGAAGCTATCCCTTCGAGCGTGTCCTTAAAAGATGTACTAAAAGAAACGGATAAAACCGAGTTGCAAAAATTGTCCGACATGACGTGGGATCAACTCGACAAAGGAAACAAACTGGCTGTGTTGAAAGACAAATATCCGGACTTGTATAAGGAGAAATTCGACGAACAATTCGGGCAAAAATAGTCTGCTAACTCGCGGTTATTAAACAAACATTTTAACAATAACAAACTTACTTAACGATGAAGAAAATTTCAGCAATTATGTTTAACCTGCTTATCGGTGTAATTTTAGCGACGGTAACAGGCGGCGGCCCTTTGGCCGCTGTGGGGATCGGCGGCGCATTGTCGCTCATTCCGAAACCATCAACAAATATTCTCCCCATGGCTATTCAAGTCGAAATATGGGAAAAGGATATAGTTGAGGGCCTTTGGGCAGATAACGCCTTTTTAAATTTTGCGTATAACGCAGATCAATATGTGCTGCAAGGCAAGGTGGTACATATACCGCAAGCGGGCGCTCCTGCAAATACGGTAGTAAATAGAACGGAATTGCCGGCAGCGGTTACACAGCGTGCAGATGTAGATGTGACGTATGCTATCGACGAAATTACATCTGATCCTATCCTGATCCCTAATGCTGACACGATAGAGTTGTCGTATAACAAACGTACTTCGGTTACCGAGCAGATGCGTAAAAACATGTACGAGGTGTCTGCTTTGAATATGCTCTACAGGTGGGGGCCTGATAAAGCGGAGCGTATATTGCGTACTTCCGGTGATGCCGTTACGGCACATTTGCCGAGTGCAACCGGAAACCGTAAGTCTTTTAAACTTGTAGATGTCAAAAAGGCGCAAACGCAGATGAACAAAGATAACGTGCCGAGTGCGGATCGTTATCTGATGGTCGATGCGGAAATGTACGATCAGCTGACAAATGATATGACAGCAAATCAAAATCGAGACTTCCTTGCCGCATACGACGAAAAAAATGGTATTCTCGGGCGTATTTACGGATTTAACGTAATTATGCGCGCGCAGGTATTGCGATATACCAACGCCGGAACACCCGCCAAAAAGCAATGGACAGGAAATGGGGCCGCTACCGATAATGCCGCCGCTTTGGCGTGGCAGAAACAAAGTGTCGAACGTGCATTAGGCGATGTAAAGTTCTTCGAGAACATTGGCGATCCTACTTTTTATGGCGATATCTATTCGGCATTGATCCGTTTGGGTGGACGTATTCGCAGGGACGATGCCAAGGGGGTATTAGCTATTGTTCAGGATTCTGTAGCATAATAGCACATGAAAACAAGCGACAACGGCATCAAACTGATTAAAGCGCATGAGGGCTTTGTCCCTCGCGCTTACCTTTGCCCGGCGGGCGTCTGGACGATCGGTTACGGACACACGGGCGGCGTTAAAAACGGTGATAGAGTGACCGAATCGCGGGCGGAAAACTTTCTGCGTGAGGATGTTCTCACGGCAGAAAATGCCGTGAATGCGACTGGCCTGAAGTTAACACAGAATCAGTATGATGCCCTTGTTTCGTTTGTGTTCAACGTCGGTACCGGGAATTTCAACCGTTCGAGCCTGCTTCGAATAGCAAAATCGAATCCGTCTGACCCGCGTATTCAATTTGAATTTTCCCGGTGGGTGTACGCTGATGGAAAGATTTTACCGGGATTGGTTAAACGGCGTAAGGCGGAAGCTTCTTTATATTTTAAACAATGACAGAAACAATAGTTACAGCCGTAGTAGGCATATTGACAAGTGTGGGCGGTTATTTTGTCGGCAGAAGGAAGCGGCAGAATGATTTTCTATCAGAATTGCAGGGGAGTATAGATATGCTTTCCGCTAAAAACGCGAAATTGCTTGAGGATATTGTTGAACTGCGTATGCAAAATGCGGAACTTCTTGCAAGCGTAGCGTCTTTAAAGCTGCAAAACGAATCTCTTAAAAAAGAAATATCAGAATTGAATGCAAGACTGGAAGAATTAAAAACGATGACGACAAAATGAAAAAATTTATCGGTATATTTTTGTTAGTTGTCATCCTGACGGGATGCAAGACACAAAAGGTATTCGTTCCTGTTGATCATGTTACAACCGAGTATCGCGATCGATACAAACTCGACAGTATCTACTATCGAGATACGATAGAGATTACCAATGCAGGGGATACAATTTTTAAAAATGTCATCCGGTGGCGTGAGCGGTTTATAAGGGATACGGTATATCAGTCTCGCACTGATAGCATTCCGGTTATCATTGAAGTTGAAAAGGAAATCCCCGTAAACTACTTAACGAAATGGCAAACGATTCGGATATGGATCGGAAACATTATACTTATTATTCTTGCCGCACTTGTCGGTTGGAAACTGATTAAACTGTATTTAAAACTCAAAAAATAAAAATTATGGCAGAAAAAACAATTGCAAAACTTCGGGTTGTCGAAACTGAGTTTGCCGATCCGATCGCTAACGAGGCGGGAATCGCTACCGCTATATGGGCGAAACAGCCCTTAACATATAGGGAAGATGCTGTTGAAATCGTACAAGGGGAGCCGGAGGAAGAACCATTATACTCTCATGAGAACGATGCACCTGAGGACGTAGATTATGCAGGCACCGGAGTGTCTGCAACAGGCTCTTTTATTAAAGCTACACGCGAGCAGATGGTGGGTCTTATGGGCGGTAGTGTAGTCGGTGAAGGCGAAGCTGCACAGTATGCGCATCCTGCAAGTCTTTTAACTCTTAACAAGGCTATTCGTTTTACTTGCAAGGACGGGTCTAAAGTGATTATCCCTAACGCAAAAGGGTATGTCCTCTTGAACTTGAATATAGGTAAGGGCGGTTTGGGTAAATTTCCTTTTAGATTTAATTGCCAAGCCGCATCTCCCGATTGGAAATGTGATATTTTGCTTTAATATGGATGCACGGTTAAAAGCGGCAAACGCAATATTGGAAAGGGGCGTGCGGTTTAGGCTGCCCGCCCCTTTTTACAAGCGATGGCTGAAAAAAGATTACGTAACAATCCGTCACCTGAAAGCGGGCACCATCTTGGAGATTTCGAGCGTGGTATTGAATTCGAAATTAGAGGAAGCCATTACACTTGGTGATTATGAGTTCCTGCATAAAGCTATCGAACCTTGTGCCCGGTGTATTGCTATCGCGATTTTGAATGATAAGCGCGATATCGAAAAGAAAGCAGGGAGGCTTACGAAACGGCTTTTGTGGAAGGTTAGCGATGAAAGCATGATTGATATTTTCCTGAAAATATCAATCATGAATCGCGTATCGGATTTTACGATTATTACCAGATACCTGTTGAATCAGATGATGACGATGATGAGCAGGAAGAATTTGGGGCAAGTGGACGACGGGAGTTAAAAGGCCGGATGACAGGCCTGCATAGCCCGTGGGGATTATTGGGCGAGATAATGAAGGAACGCGGATATACGCATGATTATGTTTTATGGGGTGTTTCCTGGATAAATTTATTGATGGAGCGGGCCGATGCTCCGAGATATACAAAAAAACAGTTTGCACCTTTCGTGGATGGGGCAGGCGGATTAAAACAACGATTAAGACGATAACGGTATGGCAGAGGAACCGGTTGAAATAGATATTAATTTACGGCAAAACGTCGATACGGAAGCGGACAAAGCTTCCGAGGCGATTGCGCGGCTTACGGCAGAAAGCAATCGTGCACAGGAGAATGCTTCGCGGATGATTATCGTGCAGCGGGATGTAGTCGCCCGGCTGAAAACAGAGATTGAATCGCTGCAAAAGTCGTTTAGTAATATCTCTGTCGATACCGGCGATGAAAAGGCGGTAAAATGGCGGCAGGAAACGTACCAGCAAATTCGTTCGCTCAATATCGAATTGACAAAGCAGGAAGGCATTCTCTCCGAACTGGAAACAAGAAATAGTGCGCTCGGGGAAACAAAAGCAAAGCTTATCGGAGAAATAGAGGGGGTTGGTACTGCAATGAAAAATCTTACTGCCTTGGGACGCAATGAGAGCGAGCAATACAAAGAATTGGAAGCGCAACTCGGGACACTCGCGGATGCGTATCTTTCCGTTCAGGATGAGCAGGATAAGATTGTTGAGGCCCGTGTGAATCTTGAATCGTTTTCCGATTCTTTAAACGGTGTGTCGGATTCGATTCAAAACGGCGTTAAGGAATTCGGAACTGCGTCGGATAAGACGTCGGAATTTACGGATAGCCTCGAGGCGGTCGGCAAAGCGCAGGCGGTTGTCGAAGCCGGGCAAAAAACAGTTAACGATACTGTTAAAGAGACGGCACAAGCTACCCGTAGCGCCTCGCAAGAAACGCAGAGATGGTCTGCATTAAATCAAATTCTTGCTAAAACATTCAATATTTCCAATGCCGCCGCGCAGCGGTTGATTTCAACCCTGTCGCTTGGATTAGGTGTTGCAATATCCTTTGTGACAAAATTAATTCAAAAGCAAATAGAGAAATGGCAAGAAACAAAACGCGAACTCGAAGAATATAATAAAGCGACCGCCTCAAATGCTGCGTCTCAAACTGCAAACTATGAAAAACTACGCTCATCATACAATAAGCTGGGCGATGATGTTAAATCGAAAGAGAAATTTATACGCGATAATCAAACTGCTTTTAATCAGCTTGGCGTTGCGATAAATGATGTGAATTCTGCTGATAATCTATTTATATCACAAACCGAAGCCTTTAAGTCTGCTATTGAGCAGCGTGCAAGAGCCGCTGCGGCTATGGATATGGCAACGGAAAAATATAAATCCGCCATGCAAAAACAATCGCAAGCCGATGAACGGGAAAAGAATCCTAACGCTTGGGAGCAGCTATCGACGGTATCTGATTTTTATGATCGAGACGGCAAACAAGTTTTACGCAATAAGGGGGCTGTATCTTCTGCGGATAAAATACGTGAACAAGCACGAAAAGAAGAACAGGCTGCTAACGATTATGTTAATCAGTCTGTGTCTTCACAGAAAAAGGCTGCGGAACAATTGAAAAACGCTAATATCGATGCCGCAAATGAACTAAAAGAAGGGACAAGGGTCTGGTGGAAATGGCAAAAGGAAATTGCCCAGTCTCGATTGGATGCTTTGAAAGATACGGATAAGAACTCGGCAGAGTGGAATAAGTTGTCGGATGAAATCCTGACGGCGGATAAGATGATTAAAACCTTTGATATAACCGGATCGGATAAAAAGTCGTCAACTGTAGCTAAAAAGAAAGAGACGGCTGAGCAAAAGCTACAAAAAATGGAAGTTGACATTCAAAAGGAGATTAATGCTTCCGTTGTGGCCGCTATGCAGGAAGGGCGAGACAAAAAGCTTGCAGAGTTGGAGGCTGATTATAATGCCCGTAAGGCTCTTATTCAGCAACGACAGAGTGAGATCGAACAACTTGAAAAAGATACCGGCGTCGATGGATCAACACAAAAAGCCGCATTGGACAAACTTTCTGAGAGCGAAACAAAGAAGTATAATGCACAGATTAAAGTTATAACAGACGGCTCCCAAAAGGCCCTTTCGGAAATTTGGAACGAAGTTAACTCGCGCTTTCGCACTGAAACCCAAAATCGATTAAATGAAATAGATCTATTTTATAAAGAGCAAATCAAAAAAGCAAAAGAAAATGGGGCTACGCAGGAGCAACTCGATAACCTTTCCGTTTCCCATACCCGGGATATCGCACTCGAAAATCAGCAAATCGCCCTTGAGACGCTCGAATTTGCTTCACAGGTTGATATACGCCGTGCCCATATACAGGATAAACGCGTTTTGTTTGAGACGGATCGGGAAGAGAAAATATTAAAAATACAACTTGATTCAGCAAAGAAACGGCTTGCGAAGTTGGAGGACCTGCAATCTTCCGGAGTTGATTCCGGTAAGGATATCGAAGTCGCCAAAGTTGAGATCGAGGGGTTAAATGCAGAACTAAATAAAATGCCATCAAAGAAAATAGCTGAGGTGGCTGATAAGTTGCAACAGGCGTTCTCGGGAGTAGGAGACTTTGCAAGTGTTTTTGACGAAGATTTGGGTACCTTGTTTGATATGGCTTCCTCTGCGGCTGGAGGTATAGCCGATATCGCTTCCGGTAATTATATCCAGGGCGCACAAAAGCTACTGTCGACGGTTGGCAAAATTATAAATGCCAACAAGCAGGCAAATGAGGAGATTCGAAAGTTTAACCTCGATCTTGCGCAGCAGGCTATTGATTACAGCTTGGCTGTAATACGCGCTATTAAAGATGTAAAGAGTGAGACGGATTCGATCTTTATCGATGATAGCACCAATACGCTCACGCAAGGCATGTCCGGTTATAACGCTGCAATTGAAAAGCAGTCCGAATTAATGAATCAGCTGGGAGATGCAACAGTTAAGACGGGTGTTAAAAAGAAGAAGTTTTTAGGAATAACTTATGGCACGAAGGACGTGTATTCTAATCTACTGAAATCTTATCCCAAATTAATCGATAAGGACGGGGCATTGAACCGGGAACTCGCCGAAACGCTGCAAGCTTCCGGCAATCTGAACGGTGAAACGCAAAAACTAATTGATAATATTTTACAGGCACAGGATGCCGCCAACGAGGCGATGCAGGCCGTGGAAAGCAAACTACAAAGCCTTGTTGGTTCTATCGGAACACAATTAAAAGATGTGCTTGATGATGCGTTTGCGTCCGGTACGGATTCGGCAAAGGCTATGAGGAATAACGTTATCGATATGCTTAAAAGCATTAATACGCAAAATCTTTTTAATGCTGTATTCGGATCATTGTTCGCCAACCTCGAAGGACGAATGAAAGAAAGCTACGGCGAGGGCGGAGACCGAAATATATCGGACGATCTCGAGTGGTTCATGGGTGAATATCCTGAACTGGTCGGAGACTATAATAAAGGATTACAAGAACTTCAAAAAGCGATAAAGGAACAATATGGCGTCGATGCATTTGAGGCGGAAAGTACCCGCACGGCGGTGAATAAAGGTATCGCACAGGCGTCGCAGGACTCGTTTGATGAATTTAGCGGCCGTATGACTTTCCTCGTCATGAAAGTCTCCGGAATCGGGACGATTAATACGTCTATACTCGATACGAATCGTGAGCAGTATGCAATTATGCAAGCGATGTTGAGCCATCTGGAAACGATATCGGAAAACAGCGAGTTTCTAAGAAATTTGAAGAATATTAAAGAAGACATCGCTAAGATGAGAGAGGGGATAATTCTAAAACGATGATAGCAGGTAGTTGTATAGTTGACGGTACCGATATCGGCACCTTGGGGGCGTTTATCGAACAGGACGGGTCGGATGATTTCCTTTCGTTCCCAGATCGTCGTACGCCTGATCAAAATGATTGGGCGGAGCACGACGGGTTGGATGTTGATTTATCTGATTTATCTTTTGACGCAAAAAAAGTGACAGTGAACTACGTGATGATTGCCAATGATGAAACAACGTTTAAACGGAACTTAAATGCCTTTAAAACGATGCATTTTGCTACCGGTTACCGATCTGTTTTTGTAAAAGAATTTAACCGGACATTCCATCTGCGTTTTGTAGGATTTGCGAATTATTCTCATAAGGGCGGTCTTGCGAAGTCCGGCAAAAAGACGGGAAAAATCACAGTCGAGTATAACATGGATGATCCGTTGCAGTTTTTTACCCCCGCTATCGATACGCCTATTTCAACGCGGACAACATTGTCGTACGTGACACTTAACGGCATTGACCTGTCACGATTCGGGATTGTTGTCCGTGATATCTACTCGACTGTACTGCGCCCTCATTCGGCAAAAGCACGTTTGGAACGAAAAATAAATGATGTAAGCGGAGTGATAGCTGATACCGGTATTATACCATCGAGGCAGGGTCGGCAGATCACGATTGAGTGTGTTATGATGGCTGGAACATTATCGGAGTTTATGACTAACTACAACGCGCTGTTTAATAATCTTCGAATTATAAAACCTGTGAAACTTGGAATAACCCGTACTGCTACTATGATACAATGTTATTATTCAAAGATGTCCGGTTTAAAAAAAGAAACACCTTTCTCCAGAAAGATAAAAATGAGCTTTAATCTGATTTTACAAGAGGTGACACTTATGCAGTTGTTGCGCTTGTTATCTTCGCAGCGAGGGTTAATAGTGACGGAAGATTATAATTATATCGAATTGAATTATTAAATATATGACAGATATACAAAAAACAAGAATAATTGAATTACCTGATGCGACATCGTTGAGGGGGGGGTACACAGTTGCCGACGATGGTGTGAAAACGTCAAAAGTAAGTCTTGAATTCCTCGAATCCGCCGCGTCGGGGCATCTCGGTTGGTACGGTGTCGAGCGGGATTCGTCGATAGCCAATTCGGCATGTACAAGGATAGGCAAACATGAGTTACATGTAGCGCTTCCTATACAAAACCGGATGCGGCGTTGCCTGCTCCGTGATGACGGGACAGTAAGATACTACCTGCACCCTAATGACAGTTCGAAAACAGATACGGGAATGCCGGCTGACTTATCCGGTGCACAGGGTCAGGTAATGGTAGAAATACCGGAACATTACTGCCGTTTCGAAACGGAAGGAACCATTTCACGCGTGAAGTTCTCGGAGTTTCCAATACCGGGGTTTCATAAAGTGCAAAAATGTTACGTCTCTGCTTATGAGGCAAGCGTGCAACGTTCAACAAATAAATTATCATCTGTTGTAAATCTTTCAGCTGATTATCGGGGAGGGGGCAATCAGTCCGGTTGGGACGGAACCTTCCGCACCCAGTTAGGCCGGCCGGCTACGAATATTTCGCTTACAAACTTCCGTACTTATGCCCGTAACCGTGGGGCAGCGTGGAACTGCTATGTGTACGATGTGCATAAGACGGTTACTTGGTTATATTTTGTTGAATATGCTAATTTAAATTGCCAGCTTGAGTTTAACCCCTCCTTGAACATAAATGGTTACAGGCAAGGCGGATTGGGACAGGGGGTAACAAATATGTCGAACTGGGATTTGTTCGGGTATTATCCGGTTATCCCGTGCGGAACGACCAATAGCCTCGGAAATAAATCCGGAGTAATAAGCTATATAGTAAATAAAAATGATGAAGGAACAAATCAACAGGTATTGAATGTGCCGTCTTATCGAGGTATTGAAAATCCGTTCGGGCACGTGTGGAAATGGATGGACGGATGTAAATGCCGTATTCAGGCAGATGGTGCAGGGGGGCTCTCTGAATTTTACGTATGCGACAATCCTTCCGCTTTTCAAAGCGACAACTATGATGGATATGTTTTGCGGGGTGTGCTTCCGCGAGAAGAAGGGTATGTGAAGCGGGTTATGGCGGGCGAGTGGGGCGATATTATGCCGGCTGAAACAGGCGGTAGTTCGGTTACGTATTTCTCCGATTACTACTATACGTCTATACCCGGTTCAGGGGAATCACAGAGGGGCGTTCTGGTCGGTGGCCTTGCGCATGACGGTGCGAGTGCGGGTCTCGTTTATGCGCTTACGAATAACGCGCCTTCGAATGCGCTTGCGACGATCGGTTCCCGGCTTTGCTTTTCCCCCGCGTAGCGGGGCGAACGCGTCCGGTAAAAATATAGGCTGTTTGCTTTTGGGCGTTCTGGTCGGTGGCAATGCGAATAACGGTGCGAATGCAGGTCTCGTTTATGCGAATACGAATAACGCGCCTTCGAATGCGAATGCGACGATCAGTTCCCAGCTATGCTGAAGAAATATAAATAAAAGCAAAGGCCTTGCCGCTTGGCAAAAGATTACATTTAGTTATAAGGGTATTAGTATTCCGGATTCGGGAAAAAGTTCCCTATAAACAAGCAAAGATTAAAACTGTAAAAAATAAATATATGAGAGCGAACTCGGATCATAGGCCTCGGGCCCTTTTAGATTTAGGAGACGGTACCTGGCATTTCAATTACGATATAAAAAAGATTGAATCGGAGGATGAATCAGGTAAAAGAATTTCGTATGAATATCATACCGTACATGTTCATAATTGTTCATATGCTACGATTGTCGGCGCGATGATACGGAATCGATATGTGGTTGATGAAGAATTATCCCTCCAGCGACAGCGTAATGAAAAACCGGCTGAGTTTCAGTCGTATTTTGACTATTGTGAAGAATGCAAGGCGATTGTTAAGAAAGAATTAGGATTATGAACATATACGATAGTACAGGTAAAGAGATACTCGATATACTTGTAGATGACAGCAGCGTGCGTTATCGCTCGATAATGAGTGATGACAGCCTGACGCTCGACTTTTCAACAACGGGGCCGGTATCGGTTCCACGCTGGGCGTATTGTGTATATGAAGGTGCCCGGTACACGTTGTTCTATACCGAGAACTTTAAGAAGAATAACACACGAGATTTCGAATATACCCTTACGCTGCACGGATGGCGCGAGTGGCTGAACTTTGTTAAGTTCAAAGATGTCTCTTCAAAGCCTTACAGACTGAAATTTAGCCTTACCGCTACACCGCGCGAGTTCATGTCCGCTCTGGTGGCTTGCTTAAATCTCGCTGATCCGATGGGCGGATGGGCGGTGGGCGATTGTATCGAAGCAACAGAAAAAGCGCTATCATTCAATCATGAATGGTGTATCGATGTCCTGGGCCGTTTCGTTTCAGAATTTAATACAGAATATGAGTTTGAATCGAAGATTGTCCATCTTCGAAAAGTTGAAAAATATAAGGGTGATCCGCTTCCGCTCAGCTACGGAAAGGGTAACGGTTTTAAATCGGGCGTCGGACGGTCGAACGAAGGGAATAAACAACCGATCGGGAAGTTGTTTGTCGAGGGTGGCGATCGGAATATTGATTATTCAACTTACAAAAGCAATACGCTGTTACTTCCCAAGTCTGCCACGCTCGAATATAACGGTAAAACGTACAGGACGGATGCGGACGGGGTGTATATCACCCGCGACGGGAATAACAATATAGGGGAAGATAGCTACGATGGTAGTTCTCATTACCCGAAACGTGTCGGTACCGTGTCGGAGGTGATCCCGGTCGATGCTCCTAAGAATTTCTATGACATAAAAGACAGCAGCATCCCGGCATCGCTCGATTATTCGAAATGCAGAATCGGCGGCGAAAAGGCGACGATCGTCTTTCAAAGCGGGGTTCTTGCTGGACGTGAATTTGATCTCGAGCAAACCGATATTGCGCTTACCGGATATATTCATTCAGAGCGTCGTTTTAAGATTGTCCCTGCCGAACTCGACGGTTACATGATGCCCGGTGGCGCATTTGTCCCCGCTGTGGGAGATAAGTACGCGATCTTTAATATCTCCATGCCGTCGGCGTATATTTCCGACGACGCAACCAAAACGGGCGCCAGTTGGGATATGTTCCGGGAGGCGGTAAAATACTTTGCCGAAGAGGAGCAGGATAAATTTAGCTTTACCGGCGAGTTGGATGGCGTGTGGAGCAAATCGCGCTGGCTCGAGATCGGCGGAAAGATCGTCCCCGGCGGGCATGTGTTATTTTCCGATCCGCAGTTTCAGCCCGACGGCGTGCTGATTCGGATAACGGCCGTAAAAGACTATGTTAATAGCCCGCATAAACCGGAAATCACACTAAGCAACGCGCCGGTATCCGGATCGTTTTCTGCCGACTTGGGGAAGATTGAAGCGGGGGAAGTTATCCGGGAATCAGATAAAAAGGAAGTCATTAGGTATTCAAAACGTCAGTGGCGCGATGCCCGCGAAACAATGTCGATGTTGCAGGAATCGTTGTTAAATTATTCAGGAAGCATCAATCCGATCACCGTCCGAACAATGCAATTGCTCGTCGGAGATGAGGGCCTACAATTTCGCTTTGTAAACAGCAAAACCAATCCGCAGCGGATTAATCACGATGTTTCTTTCAATGCTACTACAAAGGTTTTAACAGCCGCGAGTGGGATATTGCAGCACATGACGCTCGGTATTACGACGCTGAAAAAAACACACGCCGCGTCAGAGTATAAGTACTGGGATATGTCCGCTTACGCATCGCCGGCATTGGAAGCGCACAAAGCATATTACCTGTACGCTAAATGCTCCAAAACCGGCACAGCGGGCACGTTCTTGCTTTCGGAAACCGCGATCGCGATGGAAAGTGTAGCAGATTACTATCATTTTCTGCTCGGTATTCTCAACAGCGAACAGGACGATGACCGTTCCTTTGCCCCGCTTTACGGTTATACGGAAATCTTGCCGGGCCGCGTCACAACTGATAAAATTGTCAGCCAGGACGGTAAAACTTATTTCGACTTATTAGGGGGTGTCATTGGTGGAAGGATTAAATTCCAATCAGGAGGCGAGGATAAGGATTTAGGAGATTGGGCCAAAAGCGCAGACGACGGCATCCAGGATGCGAAGGACAAAGTTGATGATTTGCAGACAGGGGGTGTGAATTTATATTTAAACAGTAATAAAAAAGTAACTAATGCCGGATATGGTTTAACAACTTATTCGTTTGCTCCCGGTACCGAGTTAATTGCCGGTGAGGACTATGTTTTATCTATTAAAGGAACACTTACTGATCCATCTCAAGATGGTTTTTATATTAACGTACAAATCAACGATGGCTCTTGGTCTGCATTGGTAATAGTTGGTGAAGCTGATAAAGACGTCGATGGTGTATATCGGAAAGTGTTTAAAATGCCCTCTCTTGCAGGAATTGACACGCATAATATTTCAGGACTTTATTCAAATCCTCCCGGCACTTACAAACAGTCATCGGTTGATTGGATAATGCTGCAAAAAGGTAATAAACCTTCTATAAGTTGGCAAGAAAATCCCGCCGACACTCAAGCTCGAATTGCAGATGCAAAACAAGCTGGAAAAGATGCGCAAGATTCGATTACAGAAACAAACGCTACCGTTTCGGGATTGAAAAACTTTACAGATACGTCTTTCAGGGACGGAATAATAGATAGGACGGAAAGCGCAGCTATCGAAAAATATAAAAACTCTCTCAATGAGACAATGTTAAAGGCGGAAGCAAGCTATAACAAAGTGTACGGGAATAGCTACCTCGAAGGTTCCGCTAAAACGAATTTGCTTAACGCGAAAATAAATCTTTGGGGCGCGCGTGATACTCTGCTTTCTTCGATAAACAGTGCAATCGCAAACGGCGAAACGACCGCGGCAGAAAAGGCAGATGTCGACAGCAAATTCAGCTCATTTAATTCTTATATGTCCGCTTATCAATCGGCATTAGAGGAAGCGAATAAAGCGATACAAGTTAAATTAGACAGCCTATCGACCGACAAAGCTAATAATGCTAAATCCGATGCAATTAGTGAGGCTAATCAGTATACGGTTAATCAGCTTCGAAGGACTGAAACAGTAATAGATGCTCAATCCTTAGATGTCAACACGTATTATCCAGTTCTCATAAAAATGTCTTCGGCCGTCCCTTATCGAATCAAGTTATATCGAACTTTATCTGGTGCCGCTGATGGTATTCCTTCGTGGAGCACCCATACGGGTGGTTTTTCTGTTAACTGCGAATGGACAAGCATCGGGTCAGGTTGGGGGACAATTGATGTTAGAAGAATCATTGAACGATTTTCTATCAGATTTGTAAATGGTGAAGCAGTAGGTTCGATAGGCCAAATGACAAATAGTAGCTATGAATATATTTACGTACGCGGCGGTTCTCGGTATCATTTTATAGTAGAAGGAGGAACGGGTGTGGAGGTATCTCTTAAAACAGAAGCCTTCACAACATATAACGAATCGGTCGGCCCAATATCTTCTGGAATAGTAGTGCCGGTTATCACGACTGATGCTATTAATGCCGTTGCTGCCGATGCGCAGGCAAAAGCCAATGAGGCCAAAGCCAAAACGCAATATCAAACCCTTATAGACGGCGGTCTAATATACTCTGCAATCATGAAACTGTTCGATGCCGGCGGAACGGGTAACGAGACTGCAGGGATAAGCGGAGTTGTCAACGGCGATACTAATAATCCCGCATTTTGGGCAGGCGGAACCTATGATGATGCGGTAGCCGGCATTGCGAACATTATACATCGTTTCAATGGGAGTAGTAAAATCGGAGTGTTTTTTGTTGAAAAAGATGGAAAAATAAGAGTCATTGATCCGGGCACTGGCGAAACAAGGTTCCTTTTTAATAATGCAAATATTCCGACACTTTCATCCCTGCTAAATTCAAGCGGGTACGGGCAAACGGTTAGTAATGCAGAGGAATTAGATACAGTTACCACCTACGAACTTCCGAATAAGCTGACAGTAACAAAAGAAGGTTCTGAAATTATATTTAATGCGTCTTATCTTCAAATAGCCCTTCAGGGCAGCTATGGTCAGAACGGCGTAGTAGTCATTCGGTTGCACAAAGATGGAGAACTCTATGCCATAGGAGAAAGACTTAGCCTTACTTTATCGTCTTCGAGCGGGACATTTAGAAGGGAAAACATAATGAATAATTTTCCCAACCTCCCAACGGGTACATATTCAATCGTCGTTGCTGTATCTGGAAATGCTACAAGCAAATTTGGGCATATCGGAGCATCTACGTTAAGCTGGCGTTTCGCGGGGGCGAAACAAACACAATTCGGATTAAACGGCTTTACTTCTTTCTTCTCTAATAATCACATTTATTTCACAGAATCCGGCGGGTTGGATGTTCGGGGCAAAGTGAATATGCCGGGTGTATTGGCGGCAGGGAGAGCAAGTTCTCAAGGGATAATGCAATACGGATGGAAAATGTCTAAAATATCGAATTTGGATGTGAATAAAAATGGCACAGGTAGGTATACTATTACACACAATATCGGGCACCAGAAATATAGCCCTATAATCATCCAGTTAGGACAATCAGTCTTTCCATCAGTAGATTATATTGGGAACTATGCGGTTGAATGCTCGTTTTGGGAAAAAGACTCAGGTAACCTAACCGATGCTCCATTCTCTTTTACCCTGATCGGAGAAAGCTATTAAAAAAAGCCGGATTTTTATAGTCCGGCTTTTTTTAATAGTTCTTTGAAATATTCTATTCAAAAGGCAGGAATGTAAACGCCTCGTTGAACAACCTATACACTTCTGTATAGTTCGCGTCTGCGTAGGCGGATTCAATGAGCGGCCTTACGGAATTTATAACATCTTCGGGGATATACGCAATTGTATCTGTAATTACTGTGTCAAATTGCCCTATTTGGGTTGTTTTGATTGTTGGGTCATATATTAACGTATCAGTTGTTCCTTCCTTAATATACAATAGCCGAGTAATATAAATATCATAGGCATGAGTAAAATCCCTGACATAATTGCCTTTTTGGTTGATAACATCTGTTCCCCACATTTTCAAAGCGGGGATTGTCAAATCTCGCTGTGCTTCCGAAAAACCGCGACTGGCAGTGTATATTGTTTCCTCGTTGTATTTGTCGTCTGAATAGCGTGACAGAAATTTTATTTCATGCCCCTGTTTAACAATCTCTAAACCCGTCAACCCGCCAGTTGTTGATCGAGCCCCCGCAATTGGTCTGATCAAAATCGTTGCATTCGGATCGAGTTTCCCTTTGTCGGGAATCTCTTTTTTGTTACAGCTTGCGAGAACAAGCGCCATAACGGACAATAATAATAGAATAATCTTTTTCATTTCAGTAAATTTTTTAATTGTTTGAAGCAAAGATACTGAAATTTAGATTAGATAAACAAATAAAATTACAAATAAGTGTGTTCATTGAACACATTTTAGTATATTTGCAGTATTAATATTCAAACTCTTAAAAGTACAAAGATATGGGATTACTCTTAGGAAGTGGCTCTACAAAGCCGCAATATCCATACGATATGTGGTACGGCGTTCAAAGTGATTTCACCAGCAACGATCATAAACTCACAAGAGTAGGAAATATGGATTTGCATCGTACATTGCCAATACAATCGAGACTAAGGCGTTTTGTTGAAAACCTTGATGGATCCGTAAAATACTACCTTCATCAAAATGACAGTCGAAAAAAAGAAAGTGGCGCGTTAGCTATCCTCGATAGCACAGAATTTCAATTCCACTTGGTCCAATTATAAGCCATTTCTTTTGCTTGACCTAAGCTATTTTCAAGTAAATTTCAATTCCACTTGGTCCAATTATAAGTGTACAATTCAAGCTGGGCAACACCTAATTTCTGAAATTTCAATTCCACTTGGTCCAATTATAAGAGGGTGATCTTTTAACAGCTTCTTTTTGTCAAACCTATTTCAATTCCACTTGGTCCAATTATAAGAAATGGACTATTGAGCGGTGTGCTCAACGCCTTTGTATTTCAATTCCACTTGGTCCAATTATAAGATTTCCTGTTGGTGTAATTCCTTCTCACTTACTGCTATTTCAATTCCACTTGGTCCAATTATAAGTTTGCTTGCTGTGATTACACTTCCAGCCTTTGAGATATTTCAATTCCACTTGGTCCAATTATAAGCTGTTGCAAAAAACAGAATCAAACCTAAAGTGAGGAATTTCAATTCCACTTGGTCCAATTATAAGTATTAAGCAATGTAAGTCTCCACCTCTGCCATTTGGATTTCAATTCCACTTGGTCCAATTATAAGCAAGCAGGACAGCCGGATCATCACGGAATTTAAACTATTTCAATTCCACTTGGTCCAATTATAAGTTTAGAAAAATCATTTATTAGCATCTATTCAAAGAAATTTCAATTCCACTTGGTCCAATTATAAGCTACAAGCGAGAGGAAAGCGTATTTGAAAATAACGCATTTCAATTCCACTTGGTCCAATTATAAGCCGATAATTCCAGCTTAGAATAAGCGTTCATCTCTGATTTCAATTCCACTTGGTCCAATTATAAGGGTGCCGGTACAAGAGATATGAATGAGGTAATTAAATTTCAATTCCACTTGGTCCAATTATAAGTCGCATTGCCTGTCCCTGTTGTGTTTACCGTTGTCGCATTTCAATTCCACTTGGTCCAATTATAAGTTGAATAAGTCCGAAAAAGATAAGGTTTGCAAGCAACATTTCAATTCCACTTGGTCCAATTATAAGTGTCACCGCCGGTGTAGGTAATGCAACCTTGACAAAATTTCAATTCCACTTGGTCCAATTATAAGCACAATCAAAATGTATCCGCTTAAAATTCTCATCTCTATTTCAATTCCACTTGGTCCAATTATAAGTGTATTGCCGAAAATAGTTACCACCTTGATAGTCAAATTTCAATTCCACTTGGTCCAATTATAAGATTGGTGTAAGCTGTATTCCAATTGCTTACAAGTGCATTTCAATTCCACTTGGTCCAATTATAAGCCTGAGACTCAACACGATGTTGTCAGTGCAGTTAAAATTTCAATTCCACTTGGTCCAATTATAAGGCTTAAAGGACATCGTGTGACATCAAGTATAAATTTATTTCAATTCCACTTGGTCCAATTATAAGAATAATAATTGGTATATCTTTTCGCTCTCAACAACTATTTCAATTCCACTTGGTCCAATTATAAGAATCGATCTTTTTTTGTGTAGCATCATTGGCAATGTTATTTCAATTCCACTTGGTCCAATTATAAGTAGTGGCGTTCGGATGTGGTGAATTAGGGCTAAGGCTATTTCAATTCCACTTGGTCCAATTATAAGCAAGCATAAAACCGCCAATTCTCTCAAACTTATCATATTTCAATTCCACTTGGTCCAATTATAAGCGATAGGCCCTGTCAATGCTGCTAATGCTGCTTTAAATTTCAATTCCACTTGGTCCAATTATAAGTCTCTTCCATCGCCGACCTTACCGCTTGCTTCTGACATTTCAATTCCACTTGGTCCAATTATAAGTCACTCAACATAAATTCACCCTCTATCTCTTCAATAGATTTCAATTCCACTTGGTCCAATTATAAGACGTTGATTTCATGGCAACGGAAATACCTTATGCCTATTTCAATTCCACTTGGTCCAATTATAAGTAGCATTACCCGTCCCTGTTGTATTTACCGTTGTCGCATTTCAATTCCACTTGGTCCAATTATAAGTAATAATGTATCAGGTATATACGCATAACCGACCGCTATTTCAATTCCACTTGGTCCAATTATAAGTATGCCTGATGGGCGAGTAAGGACGTGGATAGGTGAATTTCAATTCCACTTGGTCCAATTATAAGAACTTCAAAATCTATATTGATTATAGGCGTTACTAAATTTCAATTCCACTTGGTCCAATTATAAGTGCACCTGTATATAGTTTACCGCTTCCAGCTTCATGTATTTCAATTCCACTTGGTCCAATTATAAGAGTGCTGCCTGATCAATATTTATTTTAAGGTCATCTTATTTCAATTCCACTTGGTCCAATTATAAGTATCTTTCGCCTGTGTATTTATAATACACGTCTCCGTATTTCAATTCCACTTGGTCCAATTATAAGCCGTGCCACCATCAAGGATGAACCATATCGTTAAGAAATTTCAATTCCACTTGGTCCAATTATAAGATCAAGCTGCAAGTATTTCAATCCGGCCAAAAGCGGATTTCAATTCCACTTGGTCCAATTATAAGCAACGGCCACCTCACCGGTTAACCCTTTATCCTTGAAATTTCAATTCCACTTGGTCCAATTATAAGGATGGTTATAATTAAATCCTTAAATCTTATTGCTATATTTCAATTCCACTTGGTCCAATTATAAGGGTGCTACACCTGTAGCTGGAACTGCCTGCAAGTTATATTTCAATTCCACTTGGTCCAATTATAAGTCAATCCTACCCTCTTGCAACCAATCATATAATACCATATTTCAATTCCACTTGGTCCAATTATAAGACGTTCGTCGAAAATCAATAATTCCCCATGATACCACGATTTCAATTCCACTTGGTCCAATTATAAGTTAATGAAATGAGAGGTGGCGATGGGAGCGAGATAAATTTCAATTCCACTTGGTCCAATTATAAGTTCTGATGGTGCATAGCCTGGTCCTGTATTTCTCAAATTTCAATTCCACTTGGTCCAATTATAAGTACAATCAAAAGTACAAGGCAATAAAAACAATACCAGATTTCAATTCCACTTGGTCCAATTATAAGAGTGATGTGCCCATCCCTGTACCCTTTAAGTAACCTCATTTCAATTCCACTTGGTCCAATTATAAGAGAGAGTTAAATATAAAGGTTAATACGGATATATCAGATTTCAATTCCACTTGGTCCAATTATAAGACTCCAAAATAAACAAGAATTATTGCAAGAATTTATATTTCAATTCCACTTGGTCCAATTATAAGTATGTTAGGGTGTCGTAGGGTAGGACTAATTGTATGATTTCAATTCCACTTGGTCCAATTATAAGTTTTCAAAACGCCTAATTTTCCTAATATTTCTAATTTATTTCAATTCCACTTGGTCCAATTATAAGAAGATTGAGGTTATCCCAATTATCATCCAGTAATTATTTCAATTCCACTTGGTCCAATTATAAGATTGCATTGTCCCATATGCTACCAAAACTGTCACATATTTCAATTCCACTTGGTCCAATTATAAGCAAGATACAATCAGGGGTGTATGTTCCCGAATATGGATTTCAATTCCACTTGGTCCAATTATAAGGATCTTTCGCTCCCCTGTGCATCCATATTTTATACATATTTCAATTCCACTTGGTCCAATTATAAGAAAAATGGTATTGACTTATTAAAAAAAGTAAATATTAATTTCAATTCCACTTGGTCCAATTATAAGATTCGTTGTTGGTAGTTATATAATTTTAGGTTGCTCAATTTCAATTCCACTTGGTCCAATTATAAGTCCTCTTCCATCCTCCTGAATGCATACGACTTAATTTATTTCAATTCCACTTGGTCCAATTATAAGCGGTAGCGGTGAATATAATTACCCGAATTTAACGTATTTCAATTCCACTTGGTCCAATTATAAGTCAATAATATCACCTTGTTTGCCAAGCACATGATTTTATTTCAATTCCACTTGGTCCAATTATAAGCGATAACTGAACGCGGATAAACGATAGTTTTTATTTAATTTCAATTCCACTTGGTCCAATTATAAGCTATACGATCTTCGTCATCCTCGAGAGATCTATCAAAATTTCAATTCCACTTGGTCCAATTATAAGGTCCAGTCGTGGCAATTCAAATAATCGTTCATCGTATTTCAATTCCACTTGGTCCAATTATAAGTGTTAGACTCGGAGTTATTCAAGGTTTAACAGCTTTATTTCAATTCCACTTGGTCCAATTATAAGTCCTGTCCGAGGTTCAAGTCCTGGCACACGACCATATTTCAATTCCACTTGGTCCAATTATAAGCACAGGTTATGCGGTGAGTAGTGAGTGGGAAGCGGATTTCAATTCCACTTGGTCCAATTATAAGCTTCAAAATAGACTGCTTCCACACGCTCAAAACCTATTTCAATTCCACTTGGTCCAATTATAAGTGTTTAACTTAACACTACAAAGATAATACATTATTTATTTCAATTCCACTTGGTCCAATTATAAGATCCTAAATCGCTCCCTCCATTTAATTATATCTTATTTCAATTCCACTTGGTCCAATTATAAGCTTGCTCCTCCGTCAGATTACCGATATTAATAAGCATATTTCAATTCCACTTGGTCCAATTATAAGCAAGTGCCACACCCTCAGATATTAGGGATTTTCCTCATTTCAATTCCACTTGGTCCAATTATAAGCCTATCAATTGGGATAGCTTGTCACGATTTAGGTTTATTTCAATTCCACTTGGTCCAATTATAAGAATAACAGGGTTGAAGAGCTTAATAGGAAGTACACATATTTCAATTCCACTTGGTCCAATTATAAGTTCAATCCTATTGTCAAACTTATCCCCATTAATATGAATTTCAATTCCACTTGGTCCAATTATAAGAAGGCATCGATATCGAAAAGCACATTGAGTTAAAGAATTTCAATTCCACTTGGTCCAATTATAAGGGAAAAAATAAAAGCAATAACACAAGGGTCACAGAGATTTCAATTCCACTTGGTCCAATTATAAGGAAGTGACAGATATACAGAAGACGTTGATTTTCTGGTGAATGACAAAAGCACTACTGATGCATTCATAAATACAGTAGGTATCGACTATATCAATGCAAATGGTAACAAGTTTTTTAATGAGATATATAACATTGAAAAAGGAAATATACAGGCCACTCCGCGATCATTATTCGAATTGAAAGTATATGCATTTGTTCAGCATTGCCAGAACTTCAATTTCGCTAAAGCTGATAGTTGCGAGTATGACCTTAAGTTTTTAGTCCGGAATTTCAATATTACAGAAAGCAGAATAGCAAGAAAATACATTACAAACGGTGAGTATTCAGAAATAGTAAAAATAGTTAGATCAGTAAAATTTTGAAAATATAAAAATCGGGAATGCTGAAAACCGTTAAATAGAGTAGGCAAAACAACAAACAATTTTTTAATTATGAAAACATTTGATGAGTTATTTCAGGAAGCAGCAATTATCAGCGACAAGAGAAAAGCAGTTTTCAATCAGCTGATTGAAAGAACAGAGAAGGAGCTAATCCCCGCATTTGCAAAAGTGTTGAAGGATTATGATTTGAACAAGGCCTTTTTCACGATGTATATTTGTCCCATTTCAGGGATGGATGCTGGACACGATGAAGAGGGAGATGATATCTGGGCAATCGGTATTGAGAATGATGGGCGGATATGGAAATGATTTCAATTCCTAATGGTTCAAT
>ENA-UOOK01001772-UOOK01001772.1-fermentation-metagenome-genome-assembly--contig:-NODE-1772-length-27983-cov-48.308687_pt1 | contig 27983 bp, 26 predicted proteins | sample MGYA00245777_ERZ724023 | MGnify/ENA primary metagenome ERZ724023 (study PRJEB28704, sample SAMN03018312) | fermentation metagenome | biome: anthropogenic terrestrial biome; feature: soil... | reverse complement strand
GGCAGTTGTGGCTAACTGGGCAACTGCAGAGTTTCCTTTCTGGATTTCTTCAAGTATCAATTTTTTTGTTTCCGAGAGATTGAAACTCAGTACCGGAAAATCAATCATAAAACTATCTTCTTCGGTTACATATACAACTCTCTGTACCATGTCATTCCTTGCATATGCCCCAAAAAGCGCTCCAAACGCCTGCGGCTTCCGTCCGCCAGACACATTTACAATTACCTGGTTGCCCCTGGCATGTTCCTGTTCAATCAGTTCAGCAACATCTTTTGCTACGCGCACAGTGTCATAAACAGACGTATACTTTTTCTCAAATTCAAGCGCATTTTTGAAAGTCTTCTCAATCGTTTCCTCGGATTGGACCTTCTTTTCATGCGCCCCTTCCTCAGATAGAAGTATAATTTTTGAAGGGGAAAGCCTGGTCACACAGATTATAACAGGTTCAAGAGAATAGATTGTAGAGATTAGTGTAAGCTTTGTCATTAGATGCTTATTATTGTGAAATTAGGTTAAATGTTTTGCTATATGCTTATTTCCCTATTTTTTAATTAAATTTGTTTATTAATATAATTAATACTAGAAATGTATATATATTGATATAATAATTAATGTTAAAGGTTCACAAATATAGAGTCGAATATAAAAAATAGATAGTATTAATAACTTGAAAAAGTCATATATTATTCAAATATTTAATAGGTCGTGCACTATTACTTGGTTGATATTATTCCCAAACCCCCTCTGACAATGCTGTATTATATCTTTTTGCAACTCAATGAGGTATAGTAGCGTTGATGCACGAGGTGTAAGCATCTCTAACACTGGAAAATAAAACATCAACAGTGTAATCATGGACGATCTAAAAATTATATATGACAGTAAAATTAGACTTGAAGGTAATGTCCATGGCAAATCAAAAAAATGATGATGCTTCATCAGAAATTACTTTTCCGAAACTTAGCCACTTCTGGATGGATTCAGGATTACTTGGCTTGTACAAAATAGCAAAAGAAGAAAATCTATCAGAAATGGAAGTAGAAATGCATCTCACTGATGAATGCCTTACCTTTAAGGGAAGTGAAGATAATCTTACTGCTCTATTCAACAAAGCCTATGAGTCACTTTTAGATCAGTATTATAATAAATCAACCGAAAAACAAAAGCAGAAAAATGAAGGGTTTTACTACGATTCAAAAGAAGAAAAATTTGTTCGCTTCCCAAAAGTAAAATCTATGGGGGTTGCTGGATTAATTTTCAACAAAGCTCCAAGAATGACTGTAAAGCAGGTCAAATATGATGCTATTGAAGTGAATGAAGCAGGAAAAAAGATTAAGAAAAAAGTACTTCCTCCCGAATATTCACATTTACAAGATCGATTTGACAGTTTTCTTTCTGAAACCGGGCTAAAGATCTCTGCGAATAATTTGTTGATTGATGGGCCAAATGCAATCCAGCCTCAAGTTGAAATCAAAGTAAAGAAAGGAAAAGAAAAAGGAAAATGCTTCATTTGTGGGACAGCTTCTCATTCATTAACTGACATTGGGGGTACAGTATACCCTATGATTACTGGATCTTCCGGGGTATTATCCTTTAATTCTAATGGTGGAAGCCCTGAAAAAGTTTGCTGGAAATGTAGTTTTTTAGGAAAATTTGTACCAGTAAATGGTTTTTATGCATATAATAATGAAGGCTATAACATATATTTCCCATATTCTTCAAGCTTGGTTAAAATGAGTGAAGTATATGATGATTTTCAGGCTATAAATATAATAGACGATCCTAATTTGCTAAAAAACTTTGAAAATCGCCTTGGAGGCTACTTCCAGCGACCATTTGAACAATTATTTACTTTTCTCTATTCTTTGTATTGGACGGTTCTATCCAAAAAAACAACAGATAACGGTGATCATGAACTCGATTTTGAGAGACTTTTTGATGTGGTTATTTCAAAAGCTCCATTAGAGTTCTATACAATAAATACTACGGCTTTAGGGGACACTCAAATGGGACAAATGATCTGGCCATTTAATGATTCTGTTTATCTATTCAGATTATTTGATAAAATCGAAAAAAGTAAGATTAGTATAAAAGAAGTAATGGCGACTCTTATTGATTATGATCAAACTAAAAATGATAATAAATCAATGATGAGAAACAAAGTTTGTGAGCGTATTCTTAAGAAAAAAAGTATAATTGAACTCATTGAACAGCATGCATTTCACATTAACAAGTCAAAAAAACAATACATAAAGCCCATACATGATTTCGTTATCGAATATGAGAAAATACTGAAGGAGGCGAATGAGAAAGTGGATCAAGCAATTATTGATACAGCAGTTAGTTTGGGAAAAACAATTGGATTTAGTGTTGCTTCTGCTGGTCGCAAAGGTAAAGGCGATCTTTTCAGGTTGAGAAAAACAAGAAAACCAGAAGATTTCTTAAATGAAATTAATCGAATTCAGATCAAATATGGAGCGCTGGTTACAGCTGACTTGTATGTAAAAGGGCAAGAATTTGAGAGAAATTTTCTAGAATTCAAGCAATTTTGTATGATTGCTGCACTTAATACCTTTAATGCAAAAAGTCAAAATTAATTTCACAAATAGAATGGAGGAATAAGAAAGATGAAATCTGCAAAAGCATTGACTTTGACATATTTAACGCCAGTATCATTTGCTTCGTTGAATGGATCGGATAAAGAAGCAGATAATATGTCTAACATCAAAAAAATATCTGTAGGCGTTGAGCAATATCCTTACGTATCATCTCAGGCTATTCGAAGGGCATTGAGAAATCAACTTGGAGTATTGGGTAGAGAACTATCAGAAGGAGTTGCTGCATCTCAAGCAAAGGGAGCTGCTACTACCCGGCAAGAACCCGACAAGTATATTGATGACGATCTTTTCGGATATATGGGCACTGAGAGTGGAGATGGGAATACAAAAGGAGGATCCACTAAGAGAACATCCGTAGTAAGAGTCTCACCTTTAATAGCATTGAATCCTTATCAAGGGGATTTAGACTTTGGTACAAACTACATGGGCGTAAAAGCTGGTGGTGATCCTAACATCTTTGAAACTGAGATTCACTCCGGTTTGTATAGGGGGACTATATTAATAGAGCTCGATAGGGTTGGAAAAGGTGATGGATTCAAGGAAGATATAGACAGCCTTGAAAAAGCAGCAAGGGTTAAAGATCTACTTAAAGCAATTAAAAACCTATGGGCTTCAGGTAGACAAACTAGATTTCTTGCGGATATCGCTCCAAAGTTTGTAGTTGCAGCAATGCTCAATGTAAAAAATCCAATTTTTCTTGAAAGTGTAAAACTTGAAGAAAATGGAATTAATGTTCCGATTATAGAAGAAACTCTAAACGATTATGAACCTGAAATAATCTCTTCAGTTATTGGTATGAGAAAAGGATTTTTCGTTAATGACATTGCGAATGCAAAATCTCTAGGGGAAGCATTTGAAGAGATGGCAAAATGGATCGATGAATATTATCAGCAGTGATAGCTATGTTTATCTTTTCAATGGAAGGAGTATCACTAACTGCTTCTTTCCGGTCTCCAGAAACTCATACATTCCACAAAACACTTCCATTGCCCCCAAAGACAACAATAATTGGGATGATGGGAGCTGCTATGGGATTGAGTCTAGAAGAGATACATAAATTAGTAGAAGACCAAGGTTTTTTAGTTGGAGTTTACGGTTTCAATAAAGGCTTAATGCGTGACCTCTGGAATTATAGGAAGCTTACGGGTAAAGAAAAGAACTACACTGAAAATGACATTAAAAATCGTAAGCAATACAGTATCCTTATCCGAGAATATCTATTCGACAATTTTTTCATATTCTATTTCGGATGTAATGAGCTTGAAAAATTAGAACATTTAAGGTCCGCATTTTTATCACCTGTATATCCTTTAACTGTTGGAAACAGTGATGATTTATTTAAAATATGTGAGGTTGGAGATATTATTGAAGAGAAGCAGTGTAAACTAAATAAATTTGAGTGTACGGTTCTGCCCGGCGATATATCTCAGCTTTATAAAAATGATATTGATTTTAGCCAACTCCCAATAGTTATAACAGTAAACACACCTCAAGTAGTCCTTTTGCCTACAAGATTCACTTTTCAAGGAGATGAAAGAAGAGTGAGTGAACGTCAAAAGTTTACTTATATAAGTACTCCCGTAAAATTGAAAACAGAGATTGATGGATATACTGTAAATGGAAGAAATGTTGTGCTGCTATGAATAATGTCATTTGGGCTAAACCTGACCAATCATATGAAGAACATATTAATGCTTCTTATAGAGCCTGGAAACAGACAGTCCAAGCAAAAAGGGATCAAATTAAAAGATTCAGTCAGGAATTTGGATTTGACGAAAGACGTTTTTTGATGAGTTCTCTTCTAAGTATAGTTTTACATGATATTGGAAAATGTACGGATATATTTCAGCAAATGATGATTGCAAAGCAAAAAGGTGATCATTTCGACTATCGTGAAAATTACAGGCATGAACTTGTATCTTTCATATATGCTGCCTATGGTAGTGCTGCTTTAATGCAACAGGAAGGTCCATTGGTTGGGAAACTTCCAGTTGAAGCTCTTGCTGTTTTAGGTCACCATAAAGCAATCAATCCAAATATGTCTTTTTTTGAAAAAGAAAGAATAAACGAAACACCGTCTATAATTGAAGATGGAGAAAAACAAGCATTGCTTTTGGCAAAACAAATATTTGAAAAAGAAGGCTATGATTTCCCAGACCCTCTTTTTAAACTGAACACTAAAAGTATAGATCCATACAAAAATGCAAGTAAATTCTTGAATAATTTTGTTGCAAAAATTTTCCAAGAAGAAAATAATTCTAAGGCAATAAGGCCAACTTACCTGCTTTTAAAAGCCATATTGCACTATTCAGACTGGCATGGCTCTTCAGGTTCGGATATTAACTACTGTTTGCAAACTAAATCTACAGAATTGGTTTCAGAAATTAGAAAAAGGTGTGAACTGAAGAATATTGATTTCACAGGTTTGACAGATTTTCAAAAGAAATGTGCCAGCACATTAGATCATGTAATTGCAATCGCACCTACCGGCACTGGGAAAACTGAAGCATCACTCTTATGGGCATTAAATAATCTTGAGAATATGGGCGGAGGTAAATTAGTCTATTTGTTGCCAACAATGGTCACAGCAAATAGCATATTTTCGCGTCTGGAGGATTATTTTGGGGAGGAAAATGTAGGATTAACGCATTCTACAGCTTCTTTTATGTTCCAGGAAGAAGAGGATAATCCAAAAGAAAGACGAAATGTGCTCTTTGATAAATCCTTTATAAAACCTGCAACCATCGCTACAATAGATCAATTGCTGGTAACAGGGTTCAATCATGGGAAATGGACGCTTGTTGAAGCAAATGCAGCTAATGCCGTCATAGTTATTGATGAAATACATTCATACGACTCATGGACATTGGGACTAATTATAAAATCGATTGAACATTTTTCTAAGCTGGGAACCAGGTTCATGCTTATGAGTGCAACTATGCCTACTTATCTAGTTAATCTTTTATCAAAGGCCTTTTCTTCCGTAGAAGTAATAAAAGACGATTTTCTACTGAACTCATGCAGAAGTAAGTATATTACATGTGACAAATTTATTGATGATGCAATTTCAGATATTAAAAAATCAGTATATGATGGGAAAAAAACACTCGTGGTTGTTAACAATGTTGCAAAATGTCAGGAATTATATGAGCAATTAAGTTTCTTGAATCCTGTTTGTTATCACTCAAAGTTTACATTGGAAGATAGAGTAAAAAAAGAAAGCTTCATTGAAGACAGTAATCTCCTAATTGCTACACAAGTTGTTGAAGTGTCGTTAGACATCGATTTTGATGTTATGTTCTGTGAATGTGCTCCTCCTGATGCAATTGTTCAAAGGGCTGGAAGAGTAAATAGGAGACGGAGCAAAAAAGATACCCATATATTCATTTTTAGAGCATCAGACACTTCAAAAAGGATTTATGATCCAGATTCAACGGATCTATTGACAAATTCTTTTCAATCTTTTGAAAGCTCTCCTGAGAATTTAACGGAAGCTGATCTCATAAGAATAGTAGAAAATGTGTACTCTAAAATTAAGATTGAAGATTCAAAGAACTTCATTGATTCCAGTAAACAATATGAAAAAACACAAGAGAGACTATCTGGAGTTTTCGATAATCCAAACAGAGAAGATAACAATGAAGTTACAAGAAAAATGGATTATCTGCAAATTCCTGTAATTCCACTTATTTTTAAAGATGAAGCATTGAAACTACCCCCATCAAAACGCCGTTTGTTTGAAATTAAGATGCCTTACTGGTACGTGTTAAAATACAAACAAGAAATAAGAGGCATCACTTTTTGTGAAATGGATTATGACTTCGAAATAGGTGCACAATTTAAAAATGACCCTGAAATTTCGAGTTTGATAATATGAATCTTCTCGTTTTTACTTTAACTCTCACCTCCACCCGTCCCATAAAGGAGTCCGGCGCCCAGCTTAGAGGATTCTTCGCTACTAAGTTTAACGAATATAGCCTTCTGCACCAGCACAATGCCGATAAATTCATTTACCGCTATCCGATGGTCCAATACAAGATGATAGACAGGACGCCTACTGTCATTGGAATTAATGAGGGTGCGGAGGTATTGAAGGAAATATACGATGAATATGAAAAGATAACCCTCAATGGCAATGAGTATAAGATAATTGAACGAGGGATCACTTACAAAGAGGAAGATTTCGGCATCTCGGAGAAACTCGTCAAATATGAATTTATAACACCCTGGTTTGCACTTAACCAGGAAAATTTCAGGAAATATCTTTCCTTTGACAAAGGGCAGCAAGCAAAATTGCTCAATAAAAATTTGATTGGAAATCTCCTCTCCATGTCCAAATCCTTGGGTTACCAGGTGCCTGAAAAGATTAAGTGCCACACTGAACTCAAATCTCGCAGTTCAAGCCTGAAAGGAAACGAAATTATTGCATTCAAAGGTTCTTTTATCACAAATTTCCTCATCCCCGACTATTTTGGGCTTGGAAAATCTGTATCTCGCGGCTTTGGGACAGTAAGAAAATGGACAGGAGAAAAAAGTAAAACCTAATTCCACAAATAAAACCTAATTCCACAAATTTAAGAGGATATCAAACTGCCTACGCATATTTTTATTGCTGATTATATAGGAGGAATAGTTATAGATCCCATAAAAATTGAAATCCAAACCCTTACGCCAATTTGGACCGGAGATGCGGAAGGGAAGTGTACAACTATAAAGGAAACTGCAATAATCGGCAGCATGCGATGGTGGTATGAAGCTATTGTCAGGGGAATGGGTGGGTACGCTTGTGATCCAACGAGCGGCAAAAGTTGCAAATTTAATGCGGAAGCTTATAACAAAGAATATAGACGACTTTTAGAGGCAAATGAATCAAAGGAATTAGCTTCAAAACACGCATTAGAAGTTGGATTGAAAGAAGTATGCCCCGCATGCAGGTTATTTGGTTGTACTGGGTGGAAGAGACGATTCAAGTTAGAAACTTTTGTAGATGCTAATCAAATAGAATCTTTCAACTTGGCAACATTAGACAAAAAGAAGAGCTTCAATAATTGGTGGTTATCCAGTATTTTTGAAAAATCAATTAAATCAGACCATTCAAATATGACATTTGGAAAATTTAATCTTGTTATTACAGAATTTACAAACTCTACAAGTCTTATTATATCTTCTCAAATTCATTCTTTGCTTTCAATCATGAGCACAATAGGTGCAATAGGTGCTAAAAATCAATATGGCTATGGTATTTTTGATTTTAAAAACAAAAAGAATATAATAGACTCACTTAAAGAAATAAAATTATTTTTAGACGACTTTGATAAAATACCGGAAGCTAGTGGCACCAATTTCTATTCTTTAGATCAGTTCTGGTGTTACGAATTCTCATTGGCAGAAGATAATAAGACAGTCCTTAGGTTTAAAAAAGCAAACCCCGTCGGGAAAAATAGCAAAAGTAGCCAATATATTCCTGTATCTTTCGATATTCGTTATAAATTACCTGGGACTGAACTTGGTTTAAGGAATAATTTCTTAAAAAAATATGGTAAGCAAAAAACCAGGCAAATATTTGGTACCATTAAAAAAGATGAAAAAACGAGTAGTCACATTTTTGTAAGCCATATTTTCAAGAAGAATAATAACCCAGGCTATTTCTTAAAAATATGGGGTTTTACAGACGAAGATATTGGAAATTTCATTGAAAGTACAACTAAAGATATGTTCAGTTTGAGCAGCCATGAGGTAATTCGAAAAGATATTGAGCTTAAGGCTTTTTTGGATGGTGTAAAAGATGATCTATGATTGGTATTCGTCTGCTTGTTCTGAACAGAACTTTGATGATAATCTGCATTTGGAGTACTATTATTATGTTGCTACCGGTAAAGATCCTGAGAATATTCTTGCAGATTGGCAAAAAAGAAACTTAAAAGCTAATATGGGACAAGAGCTGGAATCCTGGCAATTAGACGCTTTTTTGAAAGATAATATTTTTGAAAATAACATTAATCTATCAGTGTTACCTGAAAATTCATTTGTTATTCAGTTTAAATTCATTCTTAAGAAACCCTATATTTCTATTGACGAACAAGAATTCTATATTATTGATAATCCTATTCGAAAGGACAAAGTTTTTAATCTTCCTTATATTGCGCCTTCCTCATGGAAAGGAAGTCTAAGAAGTGCTCTGTTTTATTTAGGATATAATTCTGAAAACGAAAAGATTCAAAATATCTTTGGTAACAAAAATACTGAAAACGATGAACTGCTAATGAAAGGAAGAGTTCATTTATTCCCTACTTTTTTTAAGGAGAAAGGATTAGAAATCATTAATCCCCACATTCGGGAAAAAAGAGTTGGAACAGTACCTATACTATTTGAATGTGTACCTGCTGGTGAAAGTGGCACATTTACCCTTCTTTATGTTCCGTATTATCTGTTTCTGGATTTTGATGAAGAAAATTTCAAGAAACAAATCTTCGGAGATTTGCTATTATTAAGTGAAGGACTCAAATCCATGTTCCTGACATATGGTTTTGGTGCCAAAACTTCAAGTGGGTTTGGGATTGCTGAAAATAATCTTATTGAAGGAAAAATTATCCTTAAATCAAAATGTGTTACTGCTTCTGTACATGAAAATATAAAGCCACCAGAAAAAGAATTTTTAAAATATCTTAATGAAGATGGGACTTTGAGAGACTCCTTCAAAAACGCTGATGGTAACCTAATAACTAATATTACAGGTGAAAAACTATCTCAAATTGGTGGAGGATCTCTCAATGAATTTAAATTATTCAAAAAGTGTTACAAAGATGATGGCCATAAGTGGCAGAAACACCTTCAATCCAAGAATGAAACCTCGGTAGAATGGCCAACTTGGTCTTTCAAAACTTTCGACGAACTAATTGACGTCGCTAATAATATTAGCCAAAATCTGCAGAATTTCAAGGAGGTAGGACAATGAGCAATGATCTGAATATTCTTGCAGAGAACAGGGCTTTGCTGCTCGCTGAGGTTGCTGCGTGGCTGCATGATATGGGTAAATGCAGAGACGAACATATTCAAATGTATGCATATGACAAGCCCGATAACTTGAATTACAGGTATAAAAGAGATTATGCAAATATTTTGGATAATAAAGATTTTTTGGGTCTAGAAATCAAGTTAAAAAAAGAACTAAACGATAAAATTTACCTTGTTTTGGTAAAGGATTTAATTGAAAAAGGCAAACCTAATGCTTTAAATGTTCCAGAAGAAAATATTTTGATTAAACTATTGGGTCGTTGCCATGCTGCTGCCCATATAGAAAAGGAAGAAGCTACAAAAGAAGAAACTTTAGAAATTGAAATAAAAGAAAAAAACAATTTAGATAAGCTCATTCAAAAGAAAAAAAATGTTGTAGCTAAAAAAAGGATTACTATAAATGAGTTAGAGGAAAGAGGAATAAGAGATTCTTCTAAAATAAATAAATTAAAAGATGAAATTGGCAGTATTGAAAATGAAATATTAGAATTCCAGAAAAATGCTGATGCAATATCTTTTAAATTAAGGCAAGTACTTCAATCTAAAGATAATACTTGGATAAGTACTCCTTTTGGGTATGAATATGAGATAATTGAAAATCTCAATTCAAAATTAAAGAATATACCTTTTGAGAAAGTAAATGACAGAAAAGAGATCATAAAATCAATACAAGAAGCTTTTGTTCATGCACTTGGTGAAACTAGGCATCCTACAAATGAAATTACCCTTGATGATTGGTCAGGAATCATTGCAGCCTTGTACAAAGCTTCACTTGCAGGATTACTTATTGAAGATGGAAATGAACCTGACCCCAGATTCTTAAAATGGCGTTTCTTATCTGTAAGATTAAATTCTGAGGAAATATGGGGGGAATCTTCAAACATCCCTATTTTGCTTGCCAGAAAAGAATGGATGGAAACCGGGCTTGATAATTTAAAAAAGCTATTAGAAGAAACTTATCCTCTTGGAAATGAAGTTTACAGAGATGAAAACGGTAGTGTATTTGTTGTACCTGATGTAAACGATTTACTTGAAAAGAAAGTGAATTCTGGATCTGAAAAAACACTTAAAGATTTGATAATCGAAAAAATGCCTTATGGGGGAGAAATCCAAGTACATCCCACAGTTAATAATGAATCTGAATCCTGGTGGGGGCAGTATTACGACCGCAATCTCCCTGATGAAGATATAGTACCCCCTATTTCGAGTATAATTTCTGGATATATACCATCTATTTCTGCAAATCCTAATGATGTAGAGAACTGGTGGAAGGGTAAAAGATGCTCCATCTGTACAGTTTCTCACTTGAGACCGGCGGATTCGAGAAGCTCCAATCGTAATATTTCTGATTACTGGTTGGAAAAAGTCACAGGTAGATCTAAGAAATGGAAAGGGCAGCAAGAATCAACTATATGGATAGATGAAGTTGCTGATTCGAATGGAAAAATTTGCTTACTTGTAGGGAAACTTGAGATTGCTGACTGGTTAAAGGAAAATGGATATATTAAAACTTTACTCGTGAAACTCTATGAAGATAATGACAAAGAAATTAAGAAAACACCATCTTTTGCCCGAATATCCCGTGTTTGGAGAACAACGAAAAAATTCTGGGAAGAAGTAAAAACAAATTATTTGGATAAACACCAGATAGACAAACGTATTAAAGTATTTACGGAATTCAAACCAGAAGAATCGAACAAGCTTCAAATAAACAATTCATACGAAGCAGTATCAGAAGATGATATTCGTTTTACTATATTTTACGCAGGGAACAATGAGTACATCATAATTGAAAATCTTGAGTTGATTGCTAAAAAGATAAAGTCCAAATATAAAAATTCTGACAAAAAAGCGCACGAATTAATTAAAGAATATTTGCGTGGTCGGAATCTTAAGATTTATGATCCCGATGGTAAAAAACGCGAGAAACCACTTGGCAGTCTGCAGGTTTCAAATGTAATCTCAGAAGATGCAAACTATGTACCTGTCATTCCCATTTTAGCAGAACCAAGCGTCTTCATGGCAATAGTGCCTGCGGGCAAGGCACTGGATATCAGCAAGGAAATTAAGAAAAAATATGAAAATGAGATGGGGAAAGTAAGAAATCGCCTTCCTTTGACTCTTGGTATGGTATTTGCGAAATCCCATACACCAATATCATCAATTATGGATGCTGGTCGGAGAATGCTTAAGAACACCAGCAAAGAACAAAGATGGGAAGTCAAAAAATCAATTGAAGATAAAGATCCATGTACTTCTAATAACAAATTCCATACTCTGAAATTTGAGAACGGGATTAAATGGAAAGTCCCTGTGACAATGAGGGACGGTCAAACAGAAGATATCTGGTATCCCTATTTTTATATTGGTGAAAAAGAAGATGAAAAGCCGAATGGTCGTGAGAAATCCTTCAAAGGACCGGATGGCTGGCTAGTTCATGCATCCGAAATAGAAGATGGAGACATCTTACGTATTTTGCCATCTACTTTTGATTTTGAGTTTCTTGATTCATCGAGCAGAAGGTTCGAAGTTTACTATGAGGATGAAGGGAAACGCCGGGATAAAACGAAGTCATTGAGGCCATATTTGCTGGAAGAGTTGGACGAATTCGAGAAAATCTGGAATATTGTATGTCCTAAAAAATTGAATAGGTCTCAACTGAAGAAAGTCATGTATCTTTTGGAGACAAAAAGAGAGGAATGGCCAGTTGAAGACAAAGAAAATGTTTCAGTATTCCGAAACTATGCTTCTGATGTATTCAGTAATGCAAATTGGCAGACAAAACCAAAAAAAGAAGACTTTGATAAAATTGTTGATGCAGCAGTTACCGGGAAATTGAAAGACATTGTTGAACTTTATATAGATATCTTGAAAGTCGGTGAAAATGAGAAAAATGATAATGGAGAGATTTGATGGTTCAATTATATAGACAGCAGCGGTTTATATTTATGGCACTTGATCCGGTGCACATAGGAACTGGGCAAACTCGAATTGGAAGAGTTGATAACACAATAGTCAGGGAAACTGGTACCAATATTCCTAAGATTCCTGGAACCAGTCTCATGGGAGCTGCAAGAAGTTATGCATCACTGGTCTATGGTAAGCCGGAAGCTGCAGGACAACACAAGAAATTAAAAACTGAACAAATGAAAGACTGTCCTATTGTATATACTTTTGGAACTTATAATAATGGTAATAATGATGCTGTTGCAGGTCAACAAGGTAAAATCAGCATTTCGGATGCTCAGATTCTGTTTTTCCCGGTTTATTCCATGGCAGGGCCAGTATGGGTCAGTACGTCTGAAATACTCGATTTAGCGGATTTTCAAGTAAATGGTTTAATTAGTTCAACAGATGATGTTTTGCACACTTCATTGAAATGGTCGAAAGAAACTCTTAACCTTGGATGGTTGCACTTAAAGGCAAAAAATGGTTTAATAGTTAAACCACCAGGTGAAATAGAGAATAAAAAGGAATGGGAGTCAATAAAACAAAGGATTGTTATAGTGTCTATTAAACTGTTCTCTCAAATCGTAAACAGCAATCTTGAAGTTCGTACATCAGTGGCGATTAACCCTGAAACCGGTGCTGTAGAAGATGGAGCTTTATTTACATATGAGGCAATACCACGAGCAACATGGTTCTGGTCAGATGTTGTGCAGGATGATTACAATTATAATAACAGGAAATTCCCTCCAACAACGAATCAATTTAGTGAAGAAGGAGATAATAAAGGGGAACAGCAGCTTTCAAAGCCGTGGAACAGTCCACTCGATGTTGTAAAATCAGGTTTTGAACTGATGGAATTCTTAGGTATAGGGGGAATGACTACAAGAGGATTCGGGCGGGTCAAATGCATTGCCGACTGGGGGGTTATGAACAATGAGTATTGATGTGAAAGATAACCTTGATTTCCAGGCAGCAAAGTTTTCTCAGCAAATTATAAATGAAACGATTAAGGAGAACTTAATAGACTCGCCTAGCGTTGAAAACCTTGTTACAAAAACACTAGGTGTTTTACAGGAGAATGGGATATATGCCTGTGTTCTTTATCTCCAATCAAGAAGCAGTGATAAAGATAAAAAAATTAGTAATTCTGTAATGAAGAATTTATTTGAACTGATAAAATTTATTGAGATTGAACCTCCAGTTGATACCTCCCCATCCGGCAAATTGGATTTCGTTTCAACTAATATCTGTAAAGACCTTGATACTCTTTTTTTAACAAAACAACTTTGGGAACAGATTCTTTTGTATGCTCGCTATGGAGCTAAAGCAGCTAAAGATGGGAGATTATAATATGTGGACTCTTTACCAGGTTAGTTTGCGGGTGCTTTCACCAATTCACATTGGCTGGAAAAAGATGAGCAACCTCCAGCAAACAAGATATTATGTGCCAGCTAAAACAATCTGGGGAGCTCTAACAGCCAGGATTACACGGGATCAAAATAGTTCTGACTACAAGGGAATAGGAGAAAAAATAAATAGGTGTCTCCGCTTCAGTTATTTTTATCCAAGCGATAATGATTCTATAGTGAATGAGTTTCCATGGGAAGATAATAATAGATTTACCTGGAAATATATTGGGAGTTATCAGAGCGCTGCTTTGGAAAACAAAACTGCTATGGAAGGTATGCTCCATGAGACTGAGTACATTTTATCCAAAACAAGAGAAGGAAAACAAGTTTTTCTTATCGGTTATATAATTGAAAGAAATGGAAGTGCTATTGACTGGAAAACAGCCTTGCCAAAAATTCAGATAGGGGGAGAGCGGGGATATGGCTGGGGTAGGGTTGCTATTGAAAATATTGAAAAAATGCCTAATGTGTGCAATAATTTTTTTGATTATGAGTTTGACTCCTCCCAAACTGAACCAGTTATTAAAGTCCCAAAAAACAAATTTATTCTTGCACACACCTTTGCTTTAGATCGTTCTGAAAAGAAAGAGGAGTCTGAGCTGCAAATTGAAGGTAATATCGAGCCATTTGTAGGAAGAATTACAACAGAGAATGGAAAATTTGGTGCTCAATTCTCTCAGGCAAGTATTTGCTGGGTTCCAGGTTCGAAATTAGTAAAGCCAGATATGAATTTTAAAATAGTTGAAGATGGACTGTGGTCTATGAAAAGTAATTAACACTGTGATATCATGCAGCTTGTAATCAACACACGCGGCTCCTACCTTAAAAAGCAGAACAACTGTTTTCTTGTAAAAGTTGACGACAAAACTTTCGAAGTCTCGGAAAAGAAAGTTGAAAGCATTTTAATTACAACTTCTGCAACCATAACCACCGATGCCATCAAATTTGCGGTAGAAAACAATATTGATATCATTTTTCTGGATAATTTCGGAAACCCTTACGGGCGAGTATGGCATTCAAAGCTGGGTAGTACAACCTACATAAGAAGAAGGCAGCTTGAAATTTCGGAAGAGCCGGAAGGGTTCAGGCTTGCAAAAGGCTGGGTTGAGCAGAAGATTGACAGCCAGATCCTTTTTTTGAAGGATCTCAAAAAGAACCGACCTGACCAGAAGGACGAGCTTGATGACTATATTTCTGGAATGGAAGATATGAAAGCGCAGCTTGAAGAGCTTGAGGGAACGCTTGATGAGATGCGCGGGAAAATCATGGGGCTTGAGGGTATGGCTTCCAGGAATTATTTTGGGGCTTTGAGTTTTCTTTTACCTGATAAATGGAAATTTAATGGCAGAAGCCGGAACCCAGCAAAGGATGAATTTAACTGTCTTTTGAACTATGGATATGGAGTTTTGTACTCAAAGGTTGAGAAAGCGTGCATTATAGCAGGACTTGATCCTTATGTTGGCTTCAACCATACGGACGACTATAATAAGAAATCATTTGTGTTTGACCTGATTGAAATGTACCGGATTCACATTGACAGGACAGTTTTCAACCTTTTCTCGAAGAGACAGGTTTCAGACAGCTTTTTTGATGAGATTCCAAATGGCATGACTCTTAATAAGGAAGGTAAAGCCGTCCTTATCCAGGCTGTCAATGAAACTTTTGATAAGGAAATAAGCTACAGGGGCAGGAACATAAAAATCGGAAACACAATCCAGTTTGACTGCCACAGGATTGCAAACAGCCTGATTGGAAAATGAAAGTTTAGCACAATATAAAGGTTTGACATGCTATCTTAAAACTAACTATCCGACATCGAGTAAAAATAATATGAGAGGGGATTGGGTTTGCTTGTCTGGGTAATATATGATATTACGGAAAACAAGGTTCGCCAGAAAGTAAGTAACCGCTGTAAGAGCTATGGGCTTTACAGGGTTCAGAAAAGTGTATTTCTGGGAGATTTGAACGCAAATGAGAGAGAGTCCCTGGGGCTTGAATGTGAAGAATTGATTGATACGGAAAAAGATTCTGTGTACGTATTTCCTATGGATGAGCAGTCATTTAAAAAAGTCCAGCTTATCGGCCAGGCTTTTGATAAGGATCTTGTCAGTGACGAAGTGATAACTAAGTTTTTCTGAATTTTCTAAGTTCATCTGAACTTCTTTAAGTTTTCCGAGGGAGCATATGACAAACTCCAGATCTTTAACCACTGAAGATGAATTGAGAGCAAGCATCCAGAGAGACGTTGAAATTGGCCTTGAAGACGATACTGAAAGCGGTAGTGGAGAATATGCTGAAACTGATTCCGAAACAATAATCAGAATTTCAGATGTGCTTGAGTATCTGTTCTGTTCTCGCTTCATTTATTATATGTATTGTCTCGATATCCCTCAGCATGAAGAAAAAAGGTTTAAAGTTTTAAAAGGGCGAGAAGTTCATGAGACCAGAAAGCTTACAAATAGAGATTATGTGCGGAGAAGCTTATGTTGTATCAGGAAGGAAAGTGACGTTTTTATTGCTTCAAAAGAACATCATATAAAAGGAATCGTAGATGAAGTCCTGTTTCTGGAGGATGGGACTGCTGCTCCTCTTGAATACAAATTTGCCGAATACAAAGAAAAAGTTTTTAAAACATATAAGTTTCAACTTGTCTTGCAGGCACTTTTAATTAGGGAGAATTACAATATTGAAGTAAATCGTGCATATCTTTGTTTTACGCGCAGCAACAGCCTGGTCAAAGAAATAGAGATCATCACTTCTGATTTCAAAAAAGCCGATAAAATAATACAGGAAATACTCGATATCGTTCAAAAAGGCTTATATCCTAAGACATCCAGATCTTCTAAAAAGTGCGTAGATTGCTGTTATAGAAATATCTGCGTATGACGAGGTTTTTCTTGTATTTATAAAGGGTTTGATAATATCCCAACAAGAATTTTAGTCTCAAAAATGAGTTCATTTCATGCCTTTTCTGGCCAAATAACGGAAAAATTTCCCCTATTCGCGAGCAAGATCCATTAAAACAAGGATTGAAACTTCATAACCCTCCATGCCGTGACGTCAATTTTATCATTCGCGAGCAAGATCCATTAAAACAAGGATTGAAACCGAGTTTCATTTTCTTTTCACCTCTCAAAAGAATCAATTCGCGAGCAAGATCCATTAAAACAAGGATTGAAACACCTTGTTCCGGTATTTTGCTTTCCTGTGAATCCAATTCGCGAGCAAGATCCATTAAAACAAGGATTGAAACTACGGAATTGGACGGCAAAGGCTGCAATATCAACCTATTCGCGAGCAAGATCCATTAAAACAAGGATTGAAACCATGTGAGGATATCCCGACGCGTGGGGAAATGCATGAATTCGCGAGCAAGATCCATTAAAACAAGGATTGAAACTGTGATGCCTCGCGCCGGCGCGTGTCCTCGTTTTCATATATTCGCGAGCAAGATCCATTAAAACAAGGATTGAAACAATTTCTTCAGCGAAGAATGCGGCGAATCGTGAGAAATCGGATTCGCGAGCAAGATCCATTAAAACAAGGATTGAAACCTGCGGGAAGGATGTCGCGCATTTCTGAAGGGCGAATTCGCGAGCAAGATCCATTAAAACAAGGATTGAAACAAAACCAGAATGCCGCTAGTGCGTACCCCTCGTAGTATTCGCGAGCAAGATCCATTAAAACAAGGATTGAAACTTCCCTATTTCCCGGTCAATAGTTCCCCTTACTTTTTATTCGCGAGCAAGATCCATTAAAACAAGGATTGAAACAACAATATGAGGAATATAAAACGCAATCGGGGAAAATTGAATTCGCGAGCAAGATCCATTAAAACAAGGATTGAAACCTGCGTATGCTGCTCCGGTTGTGATTACGTCCCCTATGATTCGCGAGCAAGATCCATTAAAACAAGGATTGAAACATCACGTTCGGTGAACTAGTTTTGTCTTCATCTGTAATTCGCGAGCAAGATCCATTAAAACAAGGATTGAAACAAAAAGGTGCCTGTCATAGCAGAGGTCACACTCGCTATTCGCGAGCAAGATCCATTAAAACAAGGATTGAAACTCAGGTAGAGCCCCAGGCTGTTAGCCCCTGGCGCCATATTCGCGAGCAAGATCCATTAAAACAAGGATTGAAACTCCTAGGGCGTCCCTGCAGGACTCCCGTAATTATGAATTCGCGAGCAAGATCCATTAAAACAAGGATTGAAACGTTACAGTTTCACCGTATTCGAATTTCACGAGCTGATTCGCGAGCAAGATCCATTAAAACAAGGATTGAAACATAAAACGAACCACTGGACTTGAACCATTTAAGACAATTCGCGAGCAAGATCCATTAAAACAAGGATTGAAACATCGATTCACCTTCGTCCGTCTCGTAGCTGGACTCAATTCGCGAGCAAGATCCATTAAAACAAGGATTGAAACTCAGCCCAACTCATATTGACCTCTCCCACGCTGTACATTCGCGAGCAAGATCCATTAAAACAAGGATTGAAACTTCAGGATCAAGTCTAGTCCTGATCCGAAAAAAAAAATTCGCGAGCAAGATCCATTAAAACAAGGATTGAAACTGTATCAGGCGAACAGGTAGGTCTCTCTCCTCATTTATTCGCGAGCAAGATCCATTAAAACAAGGATTGAAACTTTTTGAGTGTGAGTGTTTGTCTTGGTAGCTGAATATTCGCGAGCAAGATCCATTAAAACAAGGATTGAAACCTGTATTACACGACCAGTTGTTTTCTGGTTTCCAAATATTCGCGAGCAAGATCCATTAAAACAAGGATTGAAACAATTTGGTACAATAGTAAGATTTGGAAACCAGAAAAATTCGCGAGCAAGATCCATTAAAACAAGGATTGAAACCAAAAATCGATTAACTAGCGGTTTGATGAACACAATCGATTCGCGAGCAAGATCCATTAAAACAAGGATTGAAACATTTTGCTAAAACACTTTTCAAGGGGACAGGATTCATTCGCGAGCAAGATCCATTAAAACAAGGATTGAAACGTTTTATCTCCGCGATATATCTATTTTCAAAATGATTCGCGAGCAAGATCCATTAAAACAAGGATTGAAACAACGTTGTACTAAAGCACGTAGCATACAATCCCTGACATTCGCGAGCAAGATCCATTAAAACAAGGATTGAAACTGACAAAATACACATAGACCGTTCTGCTCACTCAAAATTCGCGAGCAAGATCCATTAAAACAAGGATTGAAACGCAATCGGCATGTACATAACGACACGGTTATCAGATGATTCGCGAGCAAGATCCATTAAAACAAGGATTGAAACGTCACGCCTCGGCAATTGGGCAACTATCTATGTTTATTCGCGAGCAAGATCCATTAAAACAAGGATTGAAACTCAGTGCCGGTTTTGTGCCAATTGTATGCGGATGCAGAATTCGCGAGCAAGATCCATTAAAACAAGGATTGAAACATTGACATACTGGCGAAATCGGTTGAAATTTGATCAATTCGCGAGCAAGATCCATTAAAACAAGGATTGAAACCAGCGAGCATTGATTGACCGTGCAGAGGATGAGCATTCGCGAGCAAGATCCATTAAAACAAGGATTGAAACAATAAGTCTAACGTGACTGCCGTGCTCGATATATCGATTCGCGAGCAAGATCCATTAAAACAAGGATTGAAACAAGGCTCTGGGTTGAGTCATGGACTGGTCTGATAGGGATTCGCGAGCAAGATCCATTAAAACAAGGATTGAAACGTCGTACCCACATCACATGTCGACGTATACATTTGATTCGCGAGCAAGATCCATTAAAACAAGGATTGAAACCGATACAGCCCCAGGTAATGCAGCCACCTGTGCCCTCGATTCGCGAGCAAGATCCATTAAAACAAGGATTGAAACTGTACAACCGCAAAGCGAACCCATTGATGAGCGAATGATTCGCGAGCAAGATCCATTAAAACAAGGATTGAAACGAGAGAGTGACAGGTGCCAGCACGAATATCTTGATATTCGCGAGCAAGATCCATTAAAACAAGGATTGAAACATGGCGCCTCCTGCTACGGCACCGCCTACATAGAAGGATTCGCGAGCAAGATCCATTAAAACAAGGATTGAAACTTCACTACTACAATTTGCCCTAAGTGCCAGAGGCATTCGCGAGCAAGATCCATTAAAACAAGGATTGAAACATCCACCAGGCCGATCCTGCATTTGCGACTTCTTCATTCGCGAGCAAGATCCATTAAAACAAGGATTGAAACGTGTAGATCCCTAGCAGACGAGAACGCAATTGCGATATTCGCGAGCAAGATCCATTAAAACAAGGATTGAAACATACTACGGTGATCGATGCATCGCCTATACTGAGCGAATTCGCGAGCAAGATCCATTAAAACAAGGATTGAAACTAAACACATACGACTTTATGACTGATCTTATTAGTATTCGCGAGCAAGATCCATTAAAACAAGGATTGAAACCCAGGTCATCGTCATCGAAGTCGTCCTCGAGGGAGAATTCGCGAGCAAGATCCATTAAAACAAGGATTGAAACGTACATACCCCGCTGTGCGCCTCTCCTGCGTTTGAATTCGCGAGCAAGATCCATTAAAACAAGGATTGAAACATAGGGAATTGCAATGTCCTGGGAGAACACCTTACTAATTCGCGAGCAAGATCCATTAAAACAAGGATTGAAACCGCAATCTTTCACATTAGCGGAATGCCCTGCGCATACGCATATTCGCGAGCAAGATCCATTAAAACAAGGATTGAAACAGAACTCAGACATCACGCAGAAATTCCACCCAGAATCGTATTCGCGAGCAAGATCCATTAAAACAAGGATTGAAACTTTTCACTCCACGTCGTTCTCCTTTGAATATTTCTCATTCGCGAGCAAGATCCATTAAAACAAGGATTGAAACAGATCGAATCTTGAAGATGTTCAGACCAACGAAGTATTCGCGAGCAAGATCCATTAAAACAAGGATTGAAACTCAGATCACATTTCGATATATCCTGTAGATTGTACCATTCGCGAGCAAGATCCATTAAAACAAGGATTGAAACCCATCTCTAATTTTCAAATCCATTCCTACACAACATGATTCGCGAGCAAGATCCATTAAAACAAGGATTGAAACACCGGTTGTGGTAGTTTATCGAATGCTTCTGCAACTGATTCGCGAGCAAGATCCATTAAAACAAGGATTGAAACAGACGTGGTTTCAGGCAGTAATAGTCCTGTTCGGCTATTCGCGAGCAAGACCCATTAAAACAAGGATTGAAACTTTCTGAAAGTTTTCTTCCCCTTAGATGCCGAAACTATTCGCGAGCAAGATCCATTAAAACAAGGATTGAAACTGTGACGCTCACAGGACATTCCGCGTCATGTACTTATTCGCGAGCAAGATCCATTAAAACAAGGATTGAAACTTATACTGCGCTTCCAATTTTCCTTTTCGCGCGTTTTATTCGCGAGCAAGATCCATTAAAACAAGGATTGAAACGCCATACACTTTGCATCATCACACGGTCTTTAGGATATTCGCGAGCAAGATCCATTAAAACAAGGATTGAAACTATAACATATCGTCTTTACGCATCTGTGCTCCATAGCATTCGCGAGCAAGATCCATTAAAACAAGGATTGAAACCTACTGGGTTAGATTCAACGACTGAAGCTCTATCAGGATTCGCGAGCAAGATCCATTAAAACAAGGATTGAAACGTGCTTTTTCAAAATCGTAAGATTTGTTAGGAAAAATATTCGCGAGCAAGATCCATTAAAACAAGGATTGAAACCCCTTAGCTCGGTCATCGATTCGGGAGTATTCAATTCGCGAGCAAGATCCATTAAAACAAGGATTGAAACTTTTCAACCCACCGACACTCGACTGAACCTCAACGGATTCGCGAGCAAGATCCATTAAAACAAGGATTGAAACCATCAACACCAAAAGAACTAAACAAACAAAAAAACGATTCGCGAGCAAGATCCATTAAAACAAGGATTGAAACTCAGTGGAAATACAAGACACATTAAAAACAATCAAATTCGCGAGCAAGATCCATTAAAACAAGGATTGAAACCATATATCCCATAATTTCGGAGAGTGTTTTGAGATCGAGTATTCGCGAGCAAGATCCATTAAAACAAGGATTGAAACAGTATGTTGCCGACTATATCAAGTGTACTGAAATTCGCGAGCAAGATCCATTAAAACAAGGATTGAAACCTTACATGTTGCTTCATATAAAATAAAATCGTTTTTCAAAAAAATTCGCGAGCAAGATCCATTAAAACAAGGATTGAAACTCAAATGATGTTGCCCACCCAAAATCTTGCCATTTTCATTCGCGAGCAAGATCCATTAAAACAAGGATTGAAACATACAACGAACCACAGTATCACTGAAGAATTCGTGATTCAAAATATTCGCGAGCAAGATCCATTAAAACAAGGATTGAAACAATTATGTAAGGGTACATGGGCACAAGTAGAGGTTATTCGCGAGCAAGATCCATTAAAACAAGGATTGAAACTATAGACCCAAATGGTTAACCTGTTTCGTATCGAAAAGATTCGCGAGCAAGATCCATTAAAACAAGGATTGAAACTTAAAAAGGTTGTAGCAGGAGAAGTCAGTAGGGAGATTCGCGAGCAAGATCCATTAAAACAAGGATTGAAACCGTATCACAGCAGGCCCTGTGGTATGGGTGCTTGGGAATTCGCGAGCAAGATCCATTAAAACAAGGATTGAAACGAAATATCCCCCATGGTCCTGAAAGACTTCCTTCTTATTCGCGAGCAAGATCCATTAAAACAAGGATTGAAACTTCCTGCCCCCGCTCCCCATATAATCGTGAAATATATTCGCGAGCAAGATCCATTAAAACAAGGATTGAAACCCGATGGCAATTTTAACTGACTCGTCAGGCTCGATTCGCGAGCAAGATCCATTAAAACAAGGATTGAAACCCAACAGAATCAAGAATTTCCTGTGGTACTGCTCCGATTCGCGAGCAAGATCCATTAAAACAAGGATTGAAACAAAAATATAATATGTTCAAATTGCGGAATAATGAAAGATTCGCGAGCAAGATCCATTAAAACAAGGATTGAAACCATTTGGTACACGGACCATCACGTTTCCTGCGGTTCCATTCGCGAGCAAGATCCATTAAAACAAGGATTGAAACGTGCCATATTCTGGTCTGTCAAATGTCTTTCAATGTATTCGCGAGCAAGATCCATTAAAACAAGGATTGAAACTTCTAGCAGGGCGTATCATTATTGACACCCCAAGAATGTATTCGCGAGCAAGATCCATTAAAACAAGGATTGAAACAAAATAGTCTTTTCTTCGGCGCTTGCCAACTCAATAATTCGCGAGCAAGATCCATTAAAACAAGGATTGAAACTTTAATCTCACGGCACCCATATGCGGTATGGGTGAGATATTCGCGAGCAAGATCCATTAAAACAAGGATTGAAACGTTCCTCGGTTCAATCCAGACACTCGCAACATTTTATTCGCGAGCAAGATCCATTAAAACAAGGATTGAAACCATATAATGAGTGCAAGAATGTTGAAAAGTGTATTAAATATTCGCGAGCAAGATCCATTAAAACAAGGATTGAAACGGAGAAAAGGGTATACATATTCTCAGATAGCCATATTCGCGAGCAAGATCCATTAAAACAAGGATTGAAACCACATCCCCACTCTGGGTTCTCTCTCATATATGAGACTGATTCGCGAGCAAGATCCATTAAAACAAGGATTGAAACACTATACTATCAAGGCTAGCCTTGCGTGCGCCGTAATTATTCGCGAGCAAGATCCATTAAAACAAGGATTGAAACTGGGAGGGTCCGGAAAGTTCCCGGTGTGGCTCGCGATTCGCGAGCAAGATCCATTAAAACAAGGATTGAAACAGAGTCTGATAATTTGGTTAGTTTTCGTAGACATACAATTCGCGAGCAAGATCCATTAAAACAAGGATTGAAACCTTACTAGGTGAAATATGTATGTCTACGAAAACATTCGCGAGCAAGATCCATTAAAACAAGGATTGAAACCCATACTAAGGCAAGACCTTTGAATTTAGGGGAATGATTCGCGAGCAAGATCCATTAAAACAAGGATTGAAACTTTCTTTCGATTAATAGAAAATTAGACTTAAATACATTCGCGAGCAAGATCCATTAAAACAAGGATTGAAACATAATGTTTTTAATTCATCTAGACTTGGCGATTCAAATTCGCGAGCAAGATCCATTAAAACAAGGATTGAAACATGGATTCGATGTCCATCTCTGGAAGTTTGGCGGTATTCGCGAGCAAGATCCATTAAAACAAGGATTGAAACAAACTTTGGTGAAAACGTCACTAAGGGGAATGACCTATTCGCGAGCAAGATCCATTAAAACAAGGATTGAAACCTGTCAGGCTTGACCGAAAAGAAGGTTTCCCTGACATATTCGCGAGCAAGATCCATTAAAACAAGGATTGAAACATAAGTATATCGAGAAGGGCAAAGCTGCTGGCAAGAATTCGCGAGCAAGATCCATTAAAACAAGGATTGAAACATTAGAACCACCCTTCGTTCTCAGCTTCTTCGTATATATTCGCGAGCAAGATCCATTAAAACAAGGATTGAAACTGCAGAAGTTGGCACAGAGAATTAGGGATGTGTGGGAATTCGCGAGCAAGATCCATTAAAACAAGGATTGAAACTTTGTGTTACAACCCCCAAAGGTTCAGATTCGGTTATTCGCGAGCAAGATCCATTAAAACAAGGATTGAAACTAAGTCTGATAAGGTTGATATCTGCAACTTCTTTGATTCGCGAGCAAGATCCATTAAAACAAGGATTGAAACATTTTGGTCTACTCTATATTATACTGCCCCGGGCGAGATTCGCGAGCAAGATCCATTAAAACAAGGATTGAAACAATACCAGTGTAACTTTAACTCCAGCTGCTACGGATTATTCGCGAGCAAGATCCATTAAAACAAGGATTGAAACTACGCAAAACCAAAGTCCGTAAAGGTGAGCATGAAGATTCGCGAGCAAGATCCATTAAAACAAGGATTGAAACAGGGAAATGTGGAAATCATAAAAGTGTATCAAAAAAATTCGCGAGCAAGATCCATTAAAACAAGGATTGAAACCCAAAACGTTGGTTTTGATACTCTTGGAATAGTGGTCGCATTCGCGAGCAAGATCCATTAAAACAAGGATTGAAACTATGAAAAGCTGGATTACGACTCAAATGAATGGGAAATTCGCGAGCAAGATCCATTAAAACAAGGATTGAAACTAACATGCGAGGATAAAATGAACAAAATTTTCTATATTCGCGAGCAAGATCCATTAAAACAAGGATTGAAACCTAGTTCATAAGAACTGGTGTTGTGGTGGTATCTTATTCGCGAGCAAGATCCATTAAAACAAGGATTGAAACTTGTTTTTGATGAGGTGTTAATATGATTAAAGTTTTATTCGCGAGCAAGATCCATTAAAACAAGGATTGAAACTGGTCTCAAAGTTCATCAAGAGGGGGTAAATATGGCATATTCGCGAGCAAGATCCATTAAAACAAGGATTGAAACTTTCCTGAAATAATCAAAAAGTCCTGATGTTGAATCATTCGCGAGCAAGATCCATTAAAACAAGGATTGAAACTACAGTAGCTTTGCAGTATGCAGTTGCTACCCCTAGTATTCGCGAGCAAGATCCATTAAAACAAGGATTGAAACCCGACAAGTAGCCAGGAAGTAAGCTCATAAATAAAAGATTCGCGAGCAAGATCCATTAAAACAAGGATTGAAACTTATGTTAGTTTTATGAAGTATTTGAGCAAGCCAAAATTCGCGAGCAAGATCCATTAAAACAAGGATTGAAACTCAGGCTCAATGTATGTACAAACGTATGTTTGACTAAGATTCGCGAGCAAGATCCATTAAAACAAGGATTGAAACTAGTTCGTAATGGAACTAATGAACGATTGAAGAAATTCGCGAGCAAGATCCATTAAAACAAGGATTGAAACGCATGAAAGCAAAACACAAGGAAATCATCTGTAAGATTCGCGAGCAAGATCCATTAAAACAAGGATTGAAACTCGGGTTGCAACAACCGAAGCTATGTTCAGAAAGTAATTCGCGAGCAAGATCCATTAAAACAAGGATTGAAACATTTAGCTTTTAATATTTGTATAACATACCCATAAGATTCGCGAGCAAGATCCATTAAAACAAGGATTGAAACCAAGCTAGAGTTAGATTGGAAATTCTATTACTACCTATTCGCGAGCAAGATCCATTAAAACAAGGATTGAAACTTAGAATATGGAATATTCCAATGGTCGTTATCGTATTCGCGAGCAAGATCCATTAAAACAAGGATTGAAACAGGCAGCTAGTGCTCCATCGGAGGCTCCGGGCTCTGATTCGCGAGCAAGATCCATTAAAACAAGGATTGAAACGTGGTGATGACAGTAAAGCTCCTTCTAAGCCTTCTGAGATTCGCGAGCAAGATCCATTAAAAGCAAGTTTGGAAGTCTATTTATTTATTCTATTATAACATATTATAATATATGTCTACAATAGCTATAGACCCGGATGTAAAGGAATCGCTTAGGGAGTTGAAGTTAGCTCCCGAAGAGTCTTATAACTCAGTAGTTAAGAGACTTATTAGCGAAGTTAAAAAGAAAGAAGATTATAAACCTATGTTTCCAAAAGAAGAAAAACAGGAACATAAGGAATCTCATATAAAAGATTTTAATGCTTGGTTAGAAAAGAAGCTGGTAGAAGATAAAAATATTTTAGATGCGCTTGGAAGAAAGTGATGCTTTGATCAGTTTAATTGAGATTTTGAAAATTCATCAAAAGGTTATAAATTACGATAAATTTAAAGATCCAGATGATTATACTCCCGCGATACGTTCTTTAGCTATTTTGGAATTAATGTTTGAATATTTAATAAAAGAATCTAACACTATTTTCGAAAATGCCGCAATAATAGTCTATACTATTGTTGCAAAAAATCCCTTTTTCAATGGAAATAAGAGAACTGGTTACGAAGCTATGAACTTTGTTATTGAAGATGCAGGATACAGGTTTACATCTACAGATGAAGAAATGATAGAATTCATAGCTAGAGTAGCTACGACAGAAAACGAGATGTCAATTGAAGATATAAAAGAGTGGATAATTCGACATACGGAAAGAATATGATAACATAAAATCAAAGAAACGTATAGAGTAACAATTAATAATTAGCAAGTAAGATCCATTAGAACAAGGATTGAAGCCGACTTCTTCATCAATACCAATTAGACAAGGTTTCAAACTCCCTGCTTGCTTTTCTTAGCTTAAGACCTTTTATGTTTGCAATTCCGTCTATTTCAGACTTGTCTTCGCTAAGAATATAGCTATCTCTTTCATGAGCTGTATTTACTAGCCATGGTTTGCCACTCTTATAAAAGCTCAAATCTTCGGGAAAATCAGACTGCACCCATCCATATAATGAATTTGAAACCTCTTTTATTATTTCCCTGGCATGTGTGTCGGTTCTGTAGTGGTAAACATATGCTGTACGTCCTCCTCCTAATATAGTTCCTGCCCATTCTGATTGCTCTTTCATTTCTATTAAATATGGCTTTAGCTTTTCCAATATGGATTTACCGTTATCGTTTAATTTTATTTCTTTGCGTGTAACGAGAATAAATTCGTCACATAAATCAAAAGCAAGGTCTATCAAATATCTGTAAACATCATTTCTGGGTTCAGAAGTAATATACATCAAGTTTCTCTTATACATCAAGTTTCCCTCCATATAAATTGATTAAAGATCGGCTCTGTAGAAATCCTTAATTTGATGTAAATAATCTCTATTACTTTTTTGTTTATGTTATAGACTATTAGTTTAACTTTTACTTCCTTTACTTGATTTCTAAGCTTTCTTGCTCTTAATGTTT